>Ga0209532_1000503_pt1 | contig 33446 bp, 34 predicted proteins | sample COG_02_FD_184746 | JGI IMG/M metagenome (GOLD analysis project Ga0209532, IMG submission 184746) | Pelagic Microbial community sample from North Sea - COGITO 998_met_02 (SPAdes) (version 2) | ecosystem: Environmental > Aquatic > Marine > Neritic zone/Coastal water | place: Helgoland, sampling... | reverse complement strand
TTTTTCCTCTTCTGGGTCATCGGCAACAAGATTGGAAATAACAATTTTGGGATCGTGCAATAAAACCACACCCTGCGCATAACCTTCTTGAGCAATCCCACCTGTCAACATGTGCGCGCGTTGGTGTGGTGCAGTCATTGCTTCACCATCGCCGATAAACACACCCAACTCTTTCATTTCGGCCAATACCATGGCCACGACTTCAAGAGCATAGATTTCGTCGTCGGTGTAATTGCGTGTATCTTTGTTTTGAACAACTAAAACACCTAAAACCTCGCCCATGCGTTGCACAGGAACGCCAAGGAAAGATTTATATAATTCCTCGCCCGTTTCGGGCATGTATCGAAAACCTTTAGTTTGCGGCGCATCAGGCGCATTAACAGGCTGGGCTGTTTTCGCGACTTTACCAACCAACCCTTCACCTATCCGCATGCGAGTTTGGTGCACGGCCGACTTGTTTAAGCCTTCAGTAGCGCATAATTCCAAAGTTTGACGATCACGACGTAGGTATATAGAACACACTTCGCTTTCCATTGAGGAACCAACAAGTTCCACAATATGGTCCAAGCGCGCTTGGCCATCGCCATCCTCGGCCATGGTTTCGCGTAGTCTCTTTAAAAGGTCGCGGGAATTATCCCCTGCGTGTTTAGCCATGCAATATCTGCTTATGCAGTTTCCAGTTCATAGGCATCATGCAACGCCCGAACCGCCAATTCCATATATTTCCGATCAACCAGAACAGAAACTTTTATTTCAGAGGTCGTGATAACGCGAATATTGACACCCTCGTCGGCTAAAACCTGAAACATTTTTGATGCAACACCAGCGTTTGACCGCATACCGTTGCCAACAATGGAAATCTTTGCGACTTGAGTATCTGCAATTAACTCTTTGTAATTAATCAGATCTTCTGCCTGTGCTGCCATCAATGCTTTTTCAGCACGCAAAACATGATCTACAGGGCAAGAGAAGGTCATATCTGTATGTCCTTCTTCAGATATATTTTGAACGATCATGTCGACGTTCACACCAGCATCAGCCAATGGGCCAAATATCGCGGCAGCAACGCCAGGGCGGTCAGCGACAGATACCAATGTTAACTTGGCCTCATCGCGGGAATAGGCAACGCCTTTAACGGCTTTAATGTTTTCCATGATATCTTTCTCCTGACAAACCATTGTGCCGACATTTTCGGAAATGTCATCTTCGAAACTGGATAGTACACGTAACGGTATTTTGTAACTACGGGCTAGTTCAACGGAACGTGTTTGTAAAACTTTGGCACCAAGTGACGCCAACTCTAACATTTCTTCGTACGAGATTTTGTTGAGTTTACGTGCGCCTGAAACGATACGTGGGTCAGTTGTATAGATACCGTCTACATCAGTATAGATATCACAACGAACTGCTTTCATTGCAGCTGCAAATGCAACTGCAGTCGTATCTGAACCGCCGCGCCCAAGCGTGGCAATGCGCCCATCCGCCATCACACCTTGAAAACCAGCAACCACTGCAACCTTTTGGCCAGAAGCAAAGGATGCATTTAGATTTTCGGGAGGTATAGCATCAATCCGAGCGCTTTCATGATGACCGGTTGCTTGTACCGGCACTTGCCAGCCTTGCCAAGAACGCGCAGGAATGCCCATTTGCTGCAAACGCAATGCCATCAAACCACTGGTAATGTTTTCGCCTGCAGATACAACGGCATCGTATTCAGCCTGATCATAGTCTTCTTTGGTGTCTTTGACCCAACCAACCATTTCGTTGGTTTTTCCAGACATTGCAGACACAATCACGACAACTTCGTGCCCGTTGGCTACCTCTTGTGCAACTTTGCCAGCAGCATTTTTGATCTTATCTAGATCAGCTACGGACGTGCCGCCAAACTTCATAACTAAGCGTGACATACTTCTTGCCCCATACCCTCTTGATGTTGCTTATGGATTATCCAACTAAGCCCAAAAGGGCAAGGTGATATAACATTTGTCCGTTCAGAGTTTAAGTGGATGCCCAATTATGAATGTCGCCGGCAGGTATTTTCTCTCAATTTGTGCGACGCTTATGCCAAGGTAGGGGCACAACGGCAACACCGTCATCAATCAGCGCTTTTGCGTCTTTGATTTTTGCTTCGCCATAGATTGATCGATGCGGGACTTCTCCATCATGCATCGCACGCGCCTGCTTCACAAAGTTGGTTCCAACGTCTTCGGAGTTTTCTTCAACTTGTTTGCGCATTTCTGCCATCGCTTGTTCAGCTGGCGAAGCTGGCGCACTCAAAGGGCCAACGAATTTAGATCGTGATGGAGAAACTTGAGGTGCCATAATGGCACGCTCAACATCTACAGATCCACATATCGAACACGATAAAAACTTTGCTTTTTCCAGCTTTTCAAACGCTTCCGCGCCATCAAACCAGCTGTCAAAGCTGTGACCTTTGTCACATTTAAGATTGTAACGTATCATTCCTAAAATCGTAATTCCGAAAAGTTAAAATTCAATTCAGAACCGACAGCGGCACTAACGACGGCGATCCCGGCGTGCTGACATCGGCTGAAAAGCAACCGCATTATGCGCTTCGCAATATGGCTTGCCTGTTTCGACACCTAAACCACAAAACCAAAAATCTTCAGTAGCTGGATCGCCAACGGGCCACTTGCATGTCTTTTCTGTAAGTTCCATCAACTTCAACTTTTTAGCCTTTTTCTCAATCTTGGCCACTTTTTCCAAGGCTTCTGCAGAAATTTCATTTGCAGATGGCTGGGGTGGCAAAGGTTGGCCTGCCTTAATGATCGGCTTGCGCGGCGGAATATTCGTCGCCTTTGGTGTCGTAACCTTACTTTCAGTAGTCGAAATTACAGGCACACTCGTCGGCGTCATTTTCGGAATAGCCGGCTCTTTTTTCGTCGTTGCTTTAGGCGTTGTCGCGCGATTGGATAGACCCAACCGGTGTACTTTGCCGATTACAGCATTCCGTGTAACTCCGCCCAGCTCCTTAGCAATCTGGCTGGCGGATTTACCCTCGCCCCACATTTTTTTAAGGACCTCTACGCGATCATCTGTCCATGCCATATTAAGCCTCCAAAGCCATTCCAATCGGGGTAAACCGCATGTTTGCCTGCCAATCGGGGAATATCAGTCGTAACAATATACCGACATGGGTTAACAAGAACAATCCCTATGCGCGTTTTGTCATGGAATTAAATTTTCGCGATTTTTGTACACTTTCTCGCCACGCCAACAAAATTGCGCCAGACAAGATCAAGACGGCACCCAAGACGCTGAACCGATCGGGGATTTGTGCAAATATAGCAAAATCGTAAAATGCAGCAAATACCAAAGTCATGTATGAAAACGGTGCAATATAACTGGCATCCGCCATTCGCATTGCCGTGATGTAACATGTCTGGGCGCACGCCATCAGTAATCCCAAGGCTATAAGCGCATACCATTGAAGAGTGGTTGGTGCTTGCCAAACAAATGCTGCGGCGGTCAATGAAATGCATAAACCAATTGAGTTGTTCAGCAATAAGATTTGAAAGCCACTTTCTTTGCGTGTGATGATCTTCATTACAATCAACTCTGCGCCCATCAATGCCGCGGCTGCTAAAGCCAATAGGCCAGCTAATTGTATCGAGCCTGCGGAGGGACGCAATAAAACGAGTGCACCGATTAATGCCATCACAGCAGCCAACCAACGATATCGGCCCACCTTTTCACCCAAAAATGGAATGGCCAAAACCATCGCGAATACAGGGTTAAGAAAGCTTATGGCAGTCGCATCGGACAAAGGTATCAATGCTGCTGCCGCAAACATCAATGTCACGCCGCCCCAACCCAAGACTGAACGTGAAATGTGCAACTTTAAGTTCGGAGAATGAATAGGGGGCCGCCGTATTGCGAAAACTGTAATTAACGCTAACCAAGCAAAGGTAAATCGTCCGGCGCTAATTTGTAGTGGATGTAATCCAGCGCCCAAACGATCAGTCCCCAATGACTTTGCCAATATCATTGTTCCTGCCACGAACGACGTGGCGATGACGATCAATAACGCCGCTTTAGTGTTGTCGGATAACAATTTTATTGAAGCTAACATTTTCAGCGCCCTTGGTGCGTTTGCCAACAATTGACTTAAACTGCACGATACTGCAAACAACATTTTTGTGCTTATAAAAGGATATGCAATCGTGACCCCATCTGTGATGCCGACCTACGCCCGTGCACAGCTAACTTTCGTCAAAGGCGAAGGAAGCTGGCTTATGGACGAACAGGGCCGACGTTATTTGGATATGGGTGCTGGAATTGCTGTGAATATTCTTGGCCACGCTCACCCTGACTTGGTGAAAGTGTTGAAGGATCAGGCTGAAAACCTTTGGCATACATCAAATCTATACAATGTTCCCAACCAACAAAATTTGGCGGATAAGTTAGTTGATGCAACCTTCGCAGACACTGTTTTCTTCACGAACTCTGGCACCGAAAGCATGGAGTGCGCAGTTAAGATGGCGCGCAAATTTCATTCCGCGAACGGTGCGCCAGAGCGTGTGAATATCATCGCATTTACGGATTCTTTCCATGGCCGATCGTTGGGTATGATTTCCGCCGCCGGTGCCGAAAAGTTGACCAAAGGATTTGGCCCAATGTTACCTGGCTTTATTCAAGTACCGTTTGGCGACAATGATGCTGTAAAGGCCGCAATAGACGAAAATACAGCAGCAGTATTGCTTGAACCGGTACAGGGTGAGGGCGGCATTGTTCCTTTACCTGATCACGTGTTAAAAGAACTACGCGAAATTTGTGACGAAAATGGCATTTTATTGATCTTGGATGAAATCCAATGTGGCGTTGGACGTACAGGAAAATTGTTCGCACATGAATGGGCCGAAATTACACCAGATATCATGGCAATAGCCAAGGGAATTGGCGGTGGGTTTCCCTTAGGTGCTTGTTTGGCAACGGAACGCGCAGCTTCTGGAATGGTTGCGGGCACGCATGGATCGACTTATGGCGGTAATCCATTGGCAACTGCAGTTGGTTCCGCTGTATTGGATATCGTCAATACGGATGAATTTCTACAAAACGTTAATCAGCTGGCTGGCGGATTTCGCCAAGGCTTAGAGGGTTTGGTGGCAAGTCACCCCAAGATTTTCAAGTCTGTGCGCGGAGCTGGATTGATGTTGGGTGTGGAATGTATTGTGCCAAATATGGATGTTGTGAATGCAGGATATGACCTTGATATTTTGACAGTACCAGGTGGCGCCAATGTCATCCGACTCCTTCCACCATTGAATGCAACTATCGAAGAATTAAACCAAGCAGTGGCACGGCTAGATCGTGTTGCCACGCAGTTGGAGAAAAAGTAATGAGACATTTTTTGGATATCCACAAAACTGATTTTAATGATCTTAAAAACATGTTGGATCAGGCCGAGAAAATCAAATCGGCACGTGTCGGGCGCGCTAAAGGTACGTTGGATGACGATCAACCCTTGGCGGGTAAAATGGTTGCACTTATTTTTGAAAAACCGTCAACACGGACGCGGGTTTCTTTTGATATGGGCGTGCGCCAAATGGGCGGGCAATCGATGGTCCTTTCTGGTGCCGAAATGCAAATTGGCCACGGCGAAAGTATCGCGGATACCGCGCGCGTTTTATCGCGTTATGTTGATATGATTATGATCCGCACTTTTGCCGAAGCAACTTTGTTGGAAATGGCTGAATACGCTGATGTGCCCGTCATCAATGGTTTAACGGATCGGTCGCATCCGTGCCAAATCATGGCGGATATTTTGACGTATCAGGAAAAGCACGGCTCGATTGCGGGAAAAAAGGTTGTCTGGTTGGGCGATGGCAATAATGTATGTGCTTCCTTTCTACATGCAGCAGGTCAATTTGGTTTTGATTTAACTTTCGCAGGACCCGAAGCATTGGAGCCAGAGGCTGAGTTTATCGGTTATGCCCGTTCAAAGGGCAGCAAAGTCGAAATCGAACGTGACGCCAATAAAGCTGTCGAAGGTGCAGATTTGATTGTAACGGATACTTGGTTGTCAATGCATGATGATCAAGCCGCGCGCGCAAGACGTCATAATCTCCTTCGCCCTTATCAAGTGAATACACAGCTAATGAGCTTGGCCAACGAAGGCGCAACATTTATGCACTGTTTACCTGCACACCGCGAAGAAGAAGTAACCTCCGAAGTTATGGATGGATCACAGTCAGTCGTATTTGACGAAGCTGAAAATAGATTGCATGCACAAAAGGCAATTATGCAGTGGTGCATTGATGGCTGACTTTGTTCTTCTTGTTGTCGACGTCCAAAAGAGAGGGGAAAATTGGCTGCTTCCAGCCAAAATATGCGGCGGTGGCGATACCCGCACCGGTTAGCAATGTTGCAAAAAATTTGCGGGGAATTGCAGGCGGGCGGGCGACCTTGCGCGCATTATACGCTTCTTCTGCGCGCAGGCCGTCGCGTAATAACCATGCGGCCAAAATCAACATAACAAACGCGCCCAACTCAGCGATCATGCCATTTGCATCACCAGCACGTAATTCGCCAATTGCTGCAAATAACAAAGGTAAAGGCACCATAAATAGCAACTTTGCACGAATGTTGGAATTATATGCCTTTTGCCCACGGAATTTGTTCACACGCGTCTCGATTCCATCACGGGCGTTATCAGGCGTACCAGTAGGGCTAAATTTTCCACCATATTTTTGGGTCATTACAACACACTATATGCGCCGTAGGACACATACCAGATAACAGCGACCAAAACCAAATAGGCCAACCAATTTAGGTTCGAAGAATTCATTTTTCCCCACGAGAAATTTTTGTAGCTATTATTAATATATAAAAGAAAACCCCCGTTACTAGACGAGGGTTTTCTTTTTTTTGCAAGTTTTAAGGTCGTTAGCCTCTAAATCAATGGTTATTCTGCTCGTGAAGACGCTCTGCGGCTAATTTGCGCTGGTAACCTGACTGTACCAATTCCACGATAACCAAAACAATCACAGAGAAGTAGAATGTTGTTTTAGACATCGGCAGCAGCTCATAACCAAATACACGGATGAGCAATGAATCATCATGCATCGCATGCGCGGCCGCTGGTCCAGCTTCGCCAAGTAAAACCACGCCAACGATTAACAAGATGAACAACCCCAGTACTTCGTACATGCGGTTCTTTTTCAAAAACGTGGTTACGCCATCAGCCAGTAAAACCATCGCCAAACCGGATGTTAAAATCGCAATTGCCAACACGATAAATACATCTGTAATCGCCAAGGCTGATAAGATTGAATCGAAACTGAAAACCAAGTTCATAATTACAATAATTGTAATTACTTGGGCCGCAGATTTTCCACCCTTTTTATGTTCAGGATCATTTTCAAGATGTTCCATCGACAGCATATGCGTAATTTCCTTGAACGCCGTGTACATGATGAAAATACCACCAATAATAAACACGAGCGTAGAGAAGTTTACGCCGCCTTCCAGAATGCCTGGATAATTTAGGATAAAGAACGGCTCTTTCATCGCATCGATCAGTTGAATCATCACAAACAAAAGTACGACGCGCAGTGCAACCGCAATGATTATGCCCCAAAAACGGACCCTTTTTTGCATTTCAGCAGGGGCACGTTGCGACTCGATTGATATATACAACAAGTTGTCGAACCCAAGAACTGCTTGAAGAAATATTAAAACTGCAAGATTACCCAAGTTTTCGATAGTAAATAATTCAACCATGTTTGCCTCACTAATATGATATCGGCGCATTTCTAAGGTATCTTTGAAATTATTCAAGCAAATGCGGTACGCCTTATTTTTGCCTTAATTCAAAAAAGTTGGTATAATCTTAATCAACACAAGCATTGTGCTGAGTCGATTGAAGTTATCTTTAGGGTGAAGTGTGGCTGAAAATGACGCTCAGAAACGTTTTAAAGGACGAAGAATATGGCAAATGGCAAAGTAAATATGGCAAATGGCAAAGTAAAATGGTTTAATGCAGACAAAGGCTTTGGGTTCATCCAACCTTCAGAAGGCGACGCAGACATATTTGTACATGTCTCCGCACTACACGAAGCAAACATTCAGGGGCTTCAGGACGAACAACCGATTGAATATGATCTGGTTGATGGGCGTGATGGGCGTCAAATGGCAGGTAATCTGCGCATTCCAGACTAGACGGTCTATGGTTGGGCTTACAGGCCCAGTTGATCTTTGATTGTTTTTGATTTCATCTCTTCCACTTCACCGGGTTGTAGGTCATCCAATTTGAATGGCCCATACGATGTACGGATCAACCTGTTTACCCGCAAACCGACATACTCCATGGCACGGCGAATTTCGCGATTTTTGCCTTCGCGCAGCCCAATCGTGAGCCATGCGTTTGATCCTTGTTGGCGATCAAGGCGTACTTCCATGCCTTTAAATCGTTCGCGATCAACCACAATACCTTGGCGCAGTGGTGCAACCATTTCTTCGGTGGGGTTGCCGTTTACACGCACGCGGTAACGACGTAACCAACCTGTTGACGGCAATTCCAGCTTGCGTTTCAAGCCACCATCATTGGTTAACAATAATAAGCCTTCGGAATTAATATCCAAACGGCCGACTGACATCACGCGCGGCATGTGATCAGGCATGAAATCATAGACCGTATTTCGACCCTTTTCATCGTTGTCAGTTGTGACCAATCCGATGGGCTTGTAATACCGCCAAAACCGTACTTTTTCGGCCGCGCCAATGGTTTCCCCATTGACGACAATCGTGTCGGCTGATGTGACTTTAATCGCAGGTGTATCCAATATCGTACCATTCAGCTCGACTTGGCCAATGGCAATCATACGTTCAACTTCGCGACGCGATGCAACACCTGCACGGGCAAGGTATTTCGCAATTCTTTGTGGTTCTTCTGACATAGTGACCCTATGGCGCAATGAAACGAAGCTTGCAAGGCCCGCATTTTTTGCGCATTCAGAATTATGACTGATTTTACAACATTCATGCCCATGGCAATAGAACAGGCAAAATTAGCCGCAGATCGCGGCGAAGTCCCCGTGGGTGCCGTGATTGAAAAAGACGGACAGGTGTTGGCGGCGGTTGGTAATCGCACACGGGAATTGAATGACCCAACGGCGCACGCCGAGGTGTTGGCGATCCGTGCGGCCTGTGCGGAATTGGGTGTTGAGCGGCTGACAGGTGCGAACCTGTATGTGACGTTAGAGCCATGCCCCATGTGTGCTGCGGCGATATCGAACGCGCGGGTTGCGCGGGTGTATTACGGTGCCAGTGATCCAAAATCGGGTGGCGTGGCGCAGGGGCCGCGGATATTTGATCATCCACAGTGTCATCATAAGCCAGAGGTTTATGATGGGATTGCAGAGCAGGAATGTGCGGCGTTGTTGGTTGGCTTTTTTAAGGGGCGGCGGGGGTGATTGAGTGTCAACACAGAGGAAAACTAATGTTTTTTGAGATTATCATTGGGGTATCTATTGCGATGATATTTATTGTAGGGGCTGTGAGTTTTGCATTCAGAACGCCCAACATCAAAGGCCCGTCACGACATAATATACGCGGAGATGGTGATTATTCGGGTGGCCATCAACATTATGACAGCTTTGATAGCGGTGGCGATGGAGACTAAATCTCACATTCGTTTATGTCGGTGTCACACAAATAACCCTGCGATAGAATGATTCCATATTCGAAATATTGCTATGGGGCACAAATCACCACGTGCGATACAGTGCCGAAGCCGCCGCGCATCGCTGACCCGTTCGGCGGGCAAACGATTTTGGAGTGTTGTGCACCATTGGTCGGGATCAGGTATTTGGCGGGATAAAGTGAATATCATTGATGTTGCATCGTTTCCCCACGGCCCAACGATGCGCGGCTTGGGATTTGTGTATCCCCACGCTTGCACCCACCGCCTGACGTTGGTAAACGAAAATCTGATACAAATTCGGGAATTGAACATGTCCATCGACAAAGAAACAGCGCGCCGCGCCGCGCATTTGGCGCGTATTGCCGTGCCAGAAGACGAACTTGATAACCTAGCGGCAGAACTGTCAGGCATTTTGGGCTTTATGGAACAACTTCTCGAAGTCGACGTCGAAGGCGTTGAACCCCTAACATCGGTATCCCCGATGGCCTTGCCACGTCGTGCAGATGTCGTGACCGATGGCGATCAAATTGAAAAAATCTTGAAAAACGCACCAGACGTCCGCGAAGGCTTCTTTGCTGTGCCAAAAGTGGTGGAGTAGGCCATGAGCGAACTTTCCAAATTAACAATTTCCGACGCACGTGACAAACTACGCGCCAAGGAAATCACCGCCACTGAATTAACGGAATCATGTATTTCAGCTGTTGCTGGTGGCGATGCCCTGAACGCCTATTGCGCCAAAACACCCGAATTGGCACGTGAACAGGCGGCCACGGCCGATGCCATGTTGGCCAAAGGCGACGCACCAGACATGTGTGGCATCCCATTGGGCATCAAAGATTTGTTTTGCACCAAAGGCGTAAACAGCCAAGCGGCATCAAACATCCTGAAAGATTTCAAACCCGAATACGAAAGCACGGTCACCACACGTTTGTGGAGCCAAGGCGCGGTTATGTTGGGCAAGTTGAACATGGACGAGTTCGCCATGGGCTCATCGAATGAAACATCCGCCTACGGCCCTGCTGTCAATCCATGGCGCCGCAAGGGCGCTGATACGCCGTTGACCGCTGGTGGTTCATCTGGTGGCTCTGCATCCGCGGTTGCGGCCGATCTTTGCTTGGCTGCTACGGGAACAGATACAGGTGGTTCAATTCGCCAACCTGCCGCATTCACAGGCATCGTTGGTGTAAAACCAACATATGGCCGCGTATCCCGTTGGGGTATCATCGCATTCGCATCATCACTGGACCAAGCAGGCCCGATGACAAAAACCGTACGTGACGGCGCAATTTTTCTAAATGCTATTTCAGGCCACGACGCCAAAGACAGCACATCAGCCCCATTCGAAGTTCCAAATTTCGAAGCGGCGATTACAGGTGATATCCGCGGTAAGAAAATAGGAATTCCCAAAGAATACCGTTTGGATGGCATGCCAGATGAGATTGAAAAGCTTTGGGCCGATGGCGCAGAAATGATGCGTGATGCTGGTGCCGAAATTGTTGACGTATCTTTGCCTCATACCAAATATGCATTGCCAGCTTATTACGTTTTGGCACCAGCCGAGGCGTCTTCGAACTTGGCACGCTATGATGGTGTGCGTTACGGTCACCGCGCCACGTTGAAATCGGGCGAAGGCATTGATGATATGTACATGCGTACCCGTGCCGAAGGGTTTGGCGACGAAGTGAAGCGCCGTATTATGATCGGTGCATACGTTTTGTCCGCTGGTTTCTATGATGCATACTACCGTCGTGCTCAACGTGTGCGGACATTGATCAAGAAAGATTTCGATGACGTTTACGCCACTGGCGTTGATGCCATCTTGACCCCTGCAACACCGTCTGCTGCATTTGGCTTAGGCGAAATGAAAAACGAAGACCCAATCAAAATGTATCTAAATGACGTCTTTACGGTTACGGTGAACTTGGCTGGCTTGCCTGGCGTGTCTGTTCCTGCGGGGCTCAGCGCGGAAGGCTTGCCACTAGGGTTGCAATTAATCGGTCGCCCTTGGGAAGAAGGCGAAATGTTGAACATGGCATCTGTGCTGGAAGAGCGCGCAGGATTTAATGCTAAAGCGGATAAATGGTGGTAAAATGAAAAATATATTGATCTCTTTGATGGTTTTGGGCGCCTTGGCGGCTTGTACCGAACCCCAGCCCGAAAAAGATCAATATTTTGATCACATCAATCCTGTTCCTTCAAATATAACAGGCGAAGCGATCCCACCGTTGGAACCAATTCCTGCTGGACCAATTATTCCTGCATCACAAGAAAATGTGGATGAAGATGGTGTGCCATATGAAATTGTCACAGCCAATACAGATGGTGTAGAAACGCCAGTTGTAACGGCGGCACCAGCGCCTGGCCTGTACGAACCGGCATTGGCCGCCCCTGCAGGCGAAAGCAAGGCAAAGAAGCGCAAAACGCGCACCGTGAAACCAGTAGCGCTGAAGCCACGTTCCAAAACATTGAACTTGCGTGAATACGGTGCAACGCAAACGCATTTGGTGGGCGAGAAGAAATATTCTCGATCCGCGTCTAAATATGCCGATGGTGGAAATTGTGTTCAATATTCCGTCCCTGAAATTGCGCAAATTGCGTTTTTGAATGCAGGTGGCCCAAGTAGGGATTCATTGCTGTTAGATGCTGACGGTGACGGATTTGCCTGCGCTTGGGTTCCAACCCGCTAGGCGCTGTGACGCGACATCTAAATATCGGTCAACACCCTTCGCCAAACTTTGGCCCGCGCAAACATGGGCGGGCTCCCGATATGATCGTTTTGCATTACACCGCAATGGACAGTGCGGCAGTCGCGCTGGAACGGATGTGTGATCCTGAACCAGAAGTATCGGCGCATTACTTGATTGATCGCGATGGCACGACCACGCAGATGGTGGATGAAGCCATGCGCGCATGGCACGCAGGTGCCGGCGCATGGGGTGATATCACCGACGTAAACTCCCATTCCATCGGAATCGAGCTAGATTATTGTCCTCCGTTCGAGGGCACATTGAAGTATGACGAACGCCAAATAAAATCACTGGAAATTTTGTTAACTGACATCTTACACCGTCGACCAGAAATCACGATTGATGGCATCATCGGACATTCGGACATGGCACCAGCACGTAAATTTGATCCCGGCCCAATGTTCCCTTGGGAACGTTTTGCCAAGGCTGGCCTGGCGATCTGGCCACAGGATGTGGCCGACCAAGCACCTGATTGGGATGTATTTAAAAAGGCGGCCAAGGTACTTGGCTATCGTCCACCCTCAGATGATGCAAACGGTTGGGACGCAGTATTGTTTGCGTTTCGGTCTCGTTTTTTACCGAGCCAAGTCGGGAAACTGTCTGAGCGAGATATGGGTGTGATGCTAGCTCTGGCTGGTCAGTCGCCGCTTGCATAAGCTTACTGTTTTACAACATTTATATTCAGTGCTGAAAAAGCAAAGTTAAGTAAAGAAGTTCCTTTTCACTCATTGGTCAGCAGCCAAGCTTCTGCTTCAGAATCTTCGTTGAATTCAAAACTCTTGATATCAATCCCTGGAAACAATGCTCCTTCGATTTCGGCGGCTGTTCTAAGCCAGCTTGTGTCACATAGTACTGCGCACTTATCGTATTTTCCAAGCAGTGAAAACATCGACGGCAAAAGGCTCATTTCAACTCCAATTGCGCCCAAACTTGGAAACGAGAAATCCGAAATCTTGTAAAGCATCTGCCCATGGCTGACATCCTTAGAATACTCAATCAACGCATCCAACCCGACGCGCATGTCAATTGCATCTAGGCTGCCATTAAGTTCGATGTTTACGCGATTAGTAGATTGTTTGCTAACATTTAACATTGTTTTTTTCTCCTAATATGGCTTGTTTTTACCACAGGACCTCAATGTTGATGTTGATCTGTATCAATCGGAAAATCTTATTGCAGTTGTTAAATCTTGGAAAAAACGAGTGACGGCTTAAAGCTGTGCATTGCCCAGGCGATGTCAACTTCGCCTGAGCTTATTAGATTAAGGACTAAAATCAATTACTTAACTCAATGCCTCCATGGGGCACTCAATAAAACCCCCATTGACCCACCCCCTCCAATCCCTTAATTGACAATTGCGGATGGCTGGGCGACCGCGTGCAAGCGAGGAAAGTCCGGACTCCTTATAGTAATGGCGGCGGGTAACGCCCGCCTGGGGTAACCCAAGGGAAAGCGCCACAGAAAAGAAACCGCTCGTGTTCGCACGAGTAAGGGTGAAACGGTGGAGTAAGAGCCCACCGCGGTGGTGGTAACATCATTGGCATGGCAAGCCCCGTCAGGAGCAAAACCAAGTAGGAACCGCGTGCCCGTAAGGGCGGGGTCGCTTTAGCCCCAGCAGGTTCGGGTGGTTGCTAGAACGCGTTGGCAACAGCGCGTCCAGATGAATGGTCGCACACGACAAAATCCGGCTTATAGGCCATCCGCAAATTTTCCCCATAAACTGACCGCGATCGATGCGTTATGGTGTTTCGAATACCCATAGAACACAGGCTGTAAACTGTCTGTATTCTGTCCGTAAAACGTAGGTTTATGTGCGATGCTAAATTTGTCAGCACTTGGCTTAACCGTGACCGCAGTAACGACGCCCTGAACTATTTGCAGGCTTTTGCGTTCAAAACTGCAGCAGCGGCGTCGCGTTTTAAAGCGGAGTCTTTTACGACGTTCGAGCCAACTTGGGCCAAAAGACCAAGGCCAGATTTCCCTTGATTGTTGATCACACGCGAGACTGCTTGGCCTCCGTTTCCCTTTGCTTTGACACCGGCGACTTTGATTGCGCTGGTGTGTTGTTTTTTCACCCACTCGCAATCTTTTTTGGAAAAACGTGTTATGAACCTGTCATATTTTTTCGCGTCGGCGCCGCGGTACCCATATGCTTTGGCGGATTTAATATTGCCGGCAAAGGCGACGCCAGCAAGCGATATTGCGATACTGGTGGTAAAGTAAATGATCGAATTTCTCATCTTAAAAAGCTCCTATTCTTATCAATATTATAATTTTAACAAAAATATTGAGTCTCGCCAAGAGGTTGGGGAATATAGGCGTTTTGCTGACCCAGCAAAACGATCCAAACGGATAGATGGATGAAGCGTGTTTGAGGCTTTAATCGCTATGCTGGACGATAGGCATGGCCGTTGATTTTCGAGGCCTAAACGCTAAACCGTTTTTAGGCGTGTTCAGGTGTCGGCCTCGTAGGTTTGGTTTTGCTATGTTTTGGCGGCATCTTTCATAGCGTCTTCACCTTTTTTCCAAAGGTTACCTTGATACAGCTCTTCTAGACCAGTTTCGGCGTTTGCACCCTTGGTCGTCAAGTAGTCGTAGTAAGACGTGGGTTTGTTGCCTGTCAGATTGTAAAAATCTGGGCTGCAACGGGTGTAAAAGCCGTTGGTAAGATATTCAAAGAATTCGGCACGCGTTGCGCCAAAGTCATTTTCGAAGTCGATCATGTTTTGCGCACGGTATTCGATTGTTTTGCCCATCGCGCGGCCCAAGTCGGTAGCAATTTCCGCCATGGATTGTGGGGCAGGGCCTGTGATGTCATAGAATTTGTTTGTGTGGCGATCGGGCCCTTCGGTTAGGATCACTGCGGCAGCTTGTGCGATATCGCGTGTTGCGACGAAAGAATTTCGCATGTCACCAAGCGGGTTAGAGAACCAACCTTCTGCATCGATGTTTTCACAATCGGTTTTCAACAGGTGGTTCATGAAAAAATTGTTGCGCAGGGCCGTTACATTGAGGCCTGCGTCAATCAATGCCTTTTCGCCCCACCAGTAGTGTTGCAGCATCAGTGGAATGCCAGCGCCGGCGCGTGATGCGTGTTGGTCTGGGTTATATGATGCAGTATTGGTATCCGCACCCATACAACTGATCCGAACGACATGTTTGATATGATCCGTGTGTTTTGCCAGTTCTTTACAAAATGCCAGGTGGCCCTCGAGCATAGGATCAAGGGATGCAGAATAGACAGATGTGACGCCATCAAGGGCAGGGCCCCATGTAGTGGGATCAGAGAGATCAAATTTTACGACCTCGTCTGCACCAAGGGCTAATAAGCTGTCTGCTTTACTTTCAGAAAAATAACAGGCGCGCGTTTTGATTGATGGGTCTTTCGCAAGACGTGCAACGAGTTCCTTGCCAATGCGACCAGTGGCGGATGTGATCAGGATTGTGCGTTGGGTCATAGGACTGCCCCCTTGAATTGTTTATAAACTGTGTGGTGGAAAATATTGAGTGGATCAACCCAGCTCTTAAGGCGTTATTAGCCTTCGTTCAACCAAGCATCTCGCATTCAAATTGAAAGGGGGTGATCAGGGCTCATTTGCTAGACTATTGTGGTCTCAACTTCTGACCTCACTATTAGAGGTAAAATTGGGGGCGAAGAATCAATTCGTGTCAAAACCGTTTGGGATTCTGTGGGTAATTTGAGAGTGGCGACGTTTGTTCTTGTTAGGTTCCGTTCTTGAAGTGAAAAACCTAGTTCGGTGGCATTAAGTCATCATGTCACGAAATGCCATATATGGTAGCTGTTGCTTCAATCCATACTAAATGTGGCAGTGATCGATTGCTCATTTGATTTATTTCCATAAAAAACCATAAAATCCCAAATTTTTCCTTTCGTGACCATCTCAATCCGTCTATTACTGATTACACGATGAGGTAAGGCGTAGCAATTGGACGATAAGATCCATGGACTTCTAAAGTCATACAGGCACCCCCCATCTTAAAAGAAAGATCTGGACGGATACGAGCAGACACCTTCTTAGGTGGTATCCCACAAAACCAGGCAGTCCGAATATGGGACGAGGGCGGCGAATCGAGCAGTGGCAGCAGCTCGGTTCGCCGTTTCCATTTTAAGGCTTAGGCCAACAACAAAGAGGTCGCGACAGTGGCACGTAGGTTTAGAAACGAGATCGTTCAGAAAGTGGACGGTAAGGGCAGGGTGTCAATCCCAGCCCCGTTTCGACGTGTTCTGGAACAAGGCGATCCTGATTGGACCGAAGGGTTGCGCCCAGAGCTAGTGTTAGTTTACGGCACTGCTGCGCAAAATTACATCGAAGGTTACACGGTGATCGCAATGGATGCGATCGAGGATGCAATCGAGGCATTGCCGTATGGTGATGATCGCGAAGAGATGGAAATGAATTATTCAACCAAGTCATTACCAATGAACATTGATGACACGGGGCGTATTATCCTGAGCCCAATGTTGATTGAAAAGCTGGGACTGGATGGCGAAGCGGTTTTTGCAGGGACTGGTAAAACATTCCGCATTTGGGAACCCAAAGCTTATGCAGAGTTTGTGGCTGCCCGCGAGGCCGCGATGAAGGCGCGTGGTGATGGATTTGATTTACGCCGTGTGCTGAATAAACCGGACGGGGCTTGAACAATGAGTTTGGCTCAGACACATTCATCCTCTGCGCCCCATATTCCCGTCTTATTGACGCCCATTTTGGATGTAGTGAAACCGATTTCTGGCCGTTGGTTGGATGGAACGTTCGGTGCAGGTGGATACACGCGCGCGATGTTGGATGCGGGTGCGGATACAGTTTATGCAATTGATCGCGATCCCGAAGTATTTGAACGCGCACAGGCGTGGGCAGGCGAATATGGCGATCGGCTGAAGTTGATCAAAGGTACTTTTGGTAATTTAGACACATTGGCCGCTGATGCGGGCGGTACACCACTGGATGGAGTTGTTTTGGATATTGGTGTGTCCTCGATGCAAATCGATCAGGCGGATCGTGGGTTTTCGTTTATGCAAGATGGCCCGTTGGATATGCGCATGGGGCAATCAGGTATGACGGCGGCGGATATTGTAAATACTGCTGATGAATCTGTGTTGGCTGATTTAATTTACCTGTACGGCGAAGATCGCAAATCACGCCGCATTGCAGGTAATATTGTACGTGCACGTGCGGTTTCAAAATTCGAAAGCACGTTTCAATTGGTGAAAGTCATCGAGGCAAGTTTGCCACGACCAAAACCTGGACAAACCCATCCAGCAACGCGCACGTTCCAAGCGTTACGCATTGCTGTGAATGATGAATTAGGACAATTGGTTGATGGTTTGCGTGCCGCGGAAAATGCGCTAGGCGAAGGTGGTTTGTTGGCTGTTGTGACATTCCATTCGCTAGAAGACCGCATCGTAAAGCGGTTTATTCAGGCGCGTTCTGGAAATAACCCAAAAGGCAATCGCTATGCCCCCGAAGCGGCAGAAGAGACAGCAACATTTGAACGTGTTGGGCGCAAAGCAATTGGGCCATCCGATGAAGAAATCGAATTCAACCCTCGTGCGCGTTCTGCAAAATTGCGATTAGCACGCAGGCTTGGAACCGATGCGGGGGAATTTTCGCCCTACGAAATGGGATTGCCAAAGTTTGATTTGGAGCGTTTGATCTGATGCGTATTTTGATTTATATCATGTGCTCTGCTCTGGTCGTTGCTGTCGCGTATTGGGCCTATACTGAGAATTATACAACGCAGGCATCCAATCGTCGTGTGGATGAGTTGCATCGCCAAATTGCTAAAGAAAATGAAGCGATTTCAATTTTACGTGCGGAATGGGCATATTTGAACCGTCCTGAACGTTTGGCAGAATTGGCTGATTTGAATTTTGAACGTTTGCAGTTGGTACCATTGGCGGCGCAACATTTTGCGGAATTGGACACCATTCCGATGCCGCCACGACAGGTCGTTATTCCAAATAATCCCATTTCCGTGGCAAGTGACGGAGGCAAACAATATCCATGAGACGTAAACCGTTACGCCCGCTGGCCCATGTTATTTCCGCCCGCGAACAAGGTGAAAACCCTGATTTGATCGAGGCACGCGAGCGCGCAAAGCGTAACCAAGTCGCACAGGTGAAAACCCGTGTGCGCGCCGAAAACCGATTGTTGATATTGGGACTGGCATTTATCGTGGGTTTTGGCGCAGTTGGTGGCAAGATGGCATATTTAGCATCCAGCACGCCAGCGGAGCCAAAAGAATATGTGGCTGGCAGCCAGATTATCAATCAACGTGCAGATATTATTGATCGCAACGGCAATGTTTTGGCGACGAATATGTCGACACAGGCATTGTATGCGCAGCCGCCCTTGATGGTTAATCCCAAAAAAGCGGCGGATGATCTGTATTTGATTTTTCCTGATTTAGATCACAAACGTTTGGTACGTGATTTCACCAGCGGCAAGCGTAAATTTATCTGGGTTAAAAAGCGCCTGTCGCCAGAACAGCGTCAGCGCGTGCATGACTTGGGCGAGCCTGGATTGCTGTTTGGTAACCGCGAAATGCGTTTGTATCCCAACGGTAAATTGGCCGCGCATATTTTGGGAGGCACCCGTTTTGGCGAAGAAGGTGTTCGCGCCGCCGAAGTGATTGGTGTGGGCGGTGTTGAGAAGTATTTTGATGACATGTTGCGCGATCCATCGCTTGATGGATCACCATTACAGTTGTCGATCGATCTGACGGCGCAATCTGCGACGCGTCAGGTGTTGGAAGACGGCATGCGGTATATGAATGCCAAAGGCGCGTCAGCGATTTTGATGGATGTGCATACGGGTGAAATTCTGTCGATGGTTTCATTGCCCGATTTTGATCCAAATGATCGCCCACGTGATGCAATTAAAGGTGATCCATCTGACAGTCCGTTGTTTAATCGTGCTGCGCAGGGTTTGTATGAATTGGGGTCGACGTTCAAGATCTTTGCGGCAGCGACATCGCTGGAAAAAGGCTTGGGCAATCCAGACACCATGATCGATACGACCAGTCCGATGAAATGGGGCAAGTTTAAGATCAAGGACTTCAGGAACTATGGGCCTGAATTATCGATGCAAGATGTGATTATGAAGTCCAGCAATGTAGGCACGGCGCGTATGGCTGTCGCCGCGGGCAGTTCTGCACAAAAGCGGATGCTGAAAGACCTTGGGTTTTTCGAAGCAGTGCCGGTTGAGTTAGGCGAAGCATCTCGGACCAAGCCATTGTTGCCAAAAAATTGGTCAGAAATCTCAACAATCACAATTTCTTATGGACACGGAATTTCCGCGACACCACTGCATTTGGCGACGGCCTATGCGATGTTGGCGAATGGTGGGTATCAGGTGAAGCCAACGCTACAACGTTTGGATACAACGGATGCCAAGGGTCAACGTATTATAAGTCAACAAACATCCAAGCAATTGATGTCTATGTTACGCCGTGTTGTTGGCGAAGAAAAGGGCACCGCCACTATGGGTGAGGTCGAAGGATACGAAGTTGCGGGTAAGACTGGCACTGCGGATAAACCTAAGCCGTCTGGTGGGTATTACGATGAAAAAGTGATTGCAACATTTGCGTCTGTTTTCCCTGCAAGTAATCCAAAATACACGTTGATTGTGTCATTGGATGAGCCAGAAATTGAAGCGGTGGGCGAGCGTCGCCGCACCGCAGGTTGGACGGCAGTACCAGTTGCGGCAGAGATCATTGCGCGTGTTGCGCCCATTTTGAACTTGCGCCCCATTGCACAGAAATCACAGATAACTTACACGTCCAGCAACAATCAATAAGGGGCGGGACATGGCCGACGAAATCCCATCTGGAAAAACGCTGAGCCAATTGGGTTTAGCTGCATCAGCAGGTGTTGCTGGCGATCCATTTGTATTCAATATCTGTGTCGACAGCCGTGATGTGAAAAAGGGCGACCTGTTTGCCGCGATGCCAGGTGCATTGCAGCACGGCGCTGAGTTTATTCAGTTTGCGGTGCGTATGGGCGCTGGCGCTATCTTAACCGATGCTGAAGGGTTGGCGATTGCCAAACGTGATGTTGCCAAATTGGAATTACCAATTGTTGTGTCCAGTGATCCACGCAATGCCTTGGCACAGGCGGCGGCGCGGTTTTACGGGGCGCAACCTGCGGCCATGACTGCGGTTACGGGGACGAACGGTAAAACATCTGTCGCGAATTTTACGCGTCAAATTTGGGAAGCTTTGGGCAAAAAGTCGGTAAATTTTGGCACGGCTGGCGTCGAGGGGGCGTATACATCACCCTTGTCACACACGACGCCTGAACCCGTGACGCTACATAAGTTATTGGCACAGTTAAAGCATGCAGGCATCACCCATGCGGCGATGGAAGCATCAAGCCATGGGTTAGATCAGCGACGTTTGGATGGGGTATATTTAACGGCGGCGGCATTTACGAATTTCACCCAAGATCATTTAGATTATCACGAAACGTTTGCGCAGTATTTCACCGCCAAAGCGGGTCTGTTTTCGCGGGTTTTACCGCCCGAAGGATCAGCCGTTATCAATATGGATGATCCAAAGGGCATTGATATTCGCGCCATCGCGCTTTCACGTGGCCAAGATGTGATTACGGTTGGTGCAAAGGATTGTGATTTAACCCTTCAAGGGTGCAAATACGATGCTACAGGCCAACAGGTTTTGTTTTCATGGCGTGGGGATGTGAAATCTGTGCGGCTTGAATTGATTGGCGGCTTTCAGGCTATGAACGTGTTGCAAGCAGCGGCATTGGTGATTGCGTGCGGCGAACCCGCAGATGCGGTGTTTGACACTTTGGCGGAACTAAAAACGGTTTCTGGACGGATGCAGTTGGCGGCGAAACGCACCAACGGGGCGTCTGTTTTTGTGGACTACGCGCATACACCAGATGCAGTTCAGACTGCGTTGCGTGCCATGCGTCCACATGTGATGGGGCGTTTGATTGTGATCGTTGGTGCCGGCGGGGACCGCGATTCGTCCAAGCGGCCTTTAATGGGGGCGGCGGCCGCTGAATTTGGCGATGTTGTTTTTGTAACAGACGATAATCCGCGCAGTGAAGATCCGGCGATGATCCGACGCGCTGTTTTGCAAGGATGCCCACAAGCCACGGAGATCGGTGATCGTGCAACAGCGATATTAGCGGGAGTTGATGCCTTGCAACCTGGTGATGCGTTATTAATTGCAGGGAAGGGCCATGAAACGGGCCAAATTATCGGCGATGATATTTTGCCGTTTAATGACGTGGAACAGGCCAGCATAAGCGTGGCTGCATTGGATGAATTAGGCGCATGACATTGTGGACTGCAAAAGAGGCTGTGTTAGCCACCAATGGAAAAACCACAGGTGACTGGGTCGCGAACGGTTTATCCATCGACACGAGATCAATTACAAAAGGCGAGATGTTTATCGCGCTAAAAGACCAGCGTGATGGACATGATTTTGTGGCAAACGCGCTGGCGGCGGGCGCGTCCGTGGCGCTGGTTTCGCGTGTGCCTGATGGTGTGCCAGAAGATGCGCCGTTGTTGATCGTTGACGATGTTCTGAATGCATTACAAGATATGGCGCAATTTGCGCGTGCGCGCACGGATGCGCATGTGATTGGTGTGACGGGATCTGTTGGGAAAACATCCACCAAAGAAATGTTACGCAAGGCACTGTCTGATTGTGGGCGGGTACATGCGGCGGAACGTAGTTTTAACAATCATTGGGGTGTGCCGCTGACGTTGGCACGGATGCCAGCGGATACGGATTACGCCGTGATTGAAATTGGGATGAACCATCCGGATGAAATCCGACCACTTGCGAAGCTGGCGGATTTGGATGTGGCGATTGTGACGAATGTTGCGGCTGTTCATATGGAAGCATTCGAAAGCATTGAGCAAATTGCCCATGCCAAGGCAGAGATTTTTGAAAGCCTGAATGCAAATACAACAGCAATTGTGAATTGCGATATCCCAACCGTTTCGATTTTGACAGATATGGTGACCAAAGTTGACGCGAAATTAGTGACCTTTGGGCAAAACAAGTCCGCGGATTATCGCATTTTGAAAATCGAAGGTGTGGGCGCCGTCACCAAAGTGATTGCGGATATTGATGGCCAAGAACGCATGTATGAATTCCAAGCTGCTGGCGATCATTTTGCGATGAATGCTTTGGCCGTTCTGGCCGCTGGTGTGGCGGTTGGATGTGATCTGGATAAGGTTATTCGCGGCATGGCGAAATGGACGGCACCTGTTGGGCGCGGTGCACGTAGTGTTGTGGCGTTGAACGATGGTCAAATCACTTTGATCGACGAGAGTTATAATGCAAACCCGTCGTCGATGGCATCGGCGCTAGCTGTTTTGGGGGCCTGTACGCCAACAGGGCGGCGTGTTGCAATCCTTGGTGAAATGGGCGAGCTGGGCGAAACTGAACTGCAACGCCACGGCGAATTAGCGGATTTGGACAGCGTCGTAAATGTTGATATCTTTCACTTGGTTGGGCCAATGATGAAAGAAATGTATAACGCCTTACCTGTTGGCAAACGCGGTGTTTGGGTGAATTCCGCCGATGATTTGGTGGGGCAGATTAATGCTCTGTTAATGGCAGGTGATACTGTAATGGTTAAGGGGTCGAATTACACGCGCGTTTCACGTGTTGTGGATGTGATCAAAAATATAAGCGCTTAAGCGCAACTGGGGGAAGCAATGTTATATTTTCTAAGCGAATGGTCCGATGGCGGCGATGCATTCAATCTGTTCCGTTATATTACATTTCGTTCAGGCGGCGCGTTTTTTACGGCGCTACTGCTTTCCTTTATTTTTGGCGCACCTTTGATCCGACGGTTACGCAAAATGCAAAAAACGGGCCAACCGATCCGCGAAGATGGCCCTGCAAGCCACATAATAGAAAAAGCAGGCACCCCAACGATGGGAGGCGTTTTGATTTTGGGCACGTTGTTGCTGTCGACGTTGTTATGGGCGCGCACGGATAATGGTTATGTTTGGATTGTGTTGTTGGTCACTTTTGGGTTTGGTGCGATTGGTTTTTATGACGATTATCTGAAAGTCACGCAAAACAACGTCAAAGGATTTTCATCAAAAGCCCGTATGGGGCTGGGTTTGATAATTGCGCTGATTGCGGGTTATTGCGCATCGCAATTGCATTCTGATGAACTCAGCGGGCATCTGGCGCTGCCTGTGTTTAAGGATACGTTGTTGAATTTGGGTGTTTTGTATTTGCCATTCGCGATGATTGTTATTGTGGGTGCGGCAAATGCTGTGAACTTGACCGACGGTTTGGATGGCTTGGCGATTATGCCCGTAATCATCGCTGGCGGGACATTAGGCGTGATTGCATATATCGTTGGACGTACGGATTTCACTGAATATCTGGATGTGCATTATGTTGAAGGCACGGGTGAATTGTTGGTGTTTACCTCGGCGCTGGTTGGATCTGGATTAGGTTTCCTTTGGTATAACGCACCACCCGCAGCGGTGTTTATGGGCGACACGGGATCGTTGGCATTGGGCGGCGCATTGGGTGCGATTGCTGTGTCGACGAAACACGAATTGGTGCTGGCGATTGTGGGCGGTCTGTTTGTGGTCGAAGCATTGTCGGTAATTATCCAAGTGGCGTATTATAAGCGCACCGGAAAACGTGTTTTCCTGATGGCGCCGATCCATCATCATTTTGAGAAAAAGGGCTGGGGCGAAGCGCAAATTGTGATCCGGTTCTGGATTATTGCATTGATCCTTGCCCTTGTCGGCTTGGCTACGTTGAAGTTACGCTGATGATACCTGTACGTGGATATGCGGGCAGCAAAGTTGCCGTTTTAGGGTTGGGTCGTTCAGGGTTAAGTGCCGCATTGGCGTTACGCGCAGGTGGTGCAGAACCCATTGTGTGGGATGATAACGAACAATCGCGGATTGCGGCGGACGCCGAAGATTTGACGATTATGGATTTGTCCAAAGATGCGTCATGGGACGGAGTTGTGGCGTTGATCGTATCACCCGGCATTGCGCATCTGTATCCTGAACCTCATCCGATTATCGCCAAGGCGTGGGAAAAGGGTGTGGTTGTGGACAATGACATTGGGTTGTTTTTCAGATCATACGCCACCCAAGATTGGGATAATTTTGAGGTGATGCCAAAGATTATTTGCATCACTGGATCAAATGGAAAATCCACCACAACTGCGTTGATCAGCCATATATTGGGCACGACGAAACGTTCCGTTGAAATGGCGGGTAATATTGGACGCGGGGTTTTGGATATCGAACCTGCCACCGATGGTGCCGTTGTCGTTTTGGAATTGTCGTCATACCAAACGGATTTGGCGCGCGCGTTGGCACCTGATATCGCAGTATTCATGAATCTGTCGCCTGATCATTTGGATCGCCATAATGGCATGGGCGGGTATTTCGCGGCCAAGCGGCGTTTGTTTGTCGAAGGCAATCCAGATCGCGCTGTGATTGGTGTGGATGAAATTGAAGGTCGATTTTTAGCCAACCAATTGCGCCAAGAGGCGACATCGGGTGATCCGGTTATTTCCATATCATCGGGGCGCAAGCTGTCTGGTGATGGATGGAATGTTTTCGCCCGCAAAGGATTTCTGGCTGAATGGCGCAAGGGGCGGCAAGTGGCGTCAATTGATCTACGCAATATCGTTGGATTGCCGGGCGCACATAACCATCAAAATGCCTGTGCGGCCTATGCGGTTTGTCGATCCATCGGGATGGCGCCAAAAGCTGTAGAAGAGGCATTGATTAGCTTTCCAAGCCTGCCACATCGCTGTCAGGTGTTGGGCACGTTTAACGGTGTGACGTTTGTAAATGACAGCAAGGCGACAAATGTGGATGCTGCCGAACAAGCGTTATTGGCGTTCAAGAATATCCGCTGGATCGTGGGTGGTCAGGCCAAGGATGGCGGGATTACATCATTGGCCCCGCATTTTGATCGCGTCAAGAAAGCGTATCTAATTGGCGAAAGCACGACTGAATTTGCATCGCAGTTAGGGAACACCCCACATGCGCAGTGTGAAACGATTGCGAATGCAGTGAAGGCCGCCGTGGCGGATGCAGATGACGGCGATGTTGTCTTGTTAGCGCCAGCCTGTGCGAGTTTTGATCAATATCGGAATTTTGAGTTGCGTGGGGATGATTTTATTGCGGCGGTTGAAGCAACCGTGAAATAGGGCGTTGAATGCGTAACACGATTATTTGCTCAGCTTTATATCTATTCTGTCTTGGCAGTATGATCTTCGTTGGTTTGAACTATGAGGCTATGACGGATGGATTGGCCGGAAACGTTGATGGCATTCCGTTTTATTGTCGTGAATTGATGAGCTCGGGTGGCGATGATGATGTGATGATTGGGACGTTTGGAATTTTTGTGTTTCCGTTTGCGTTGCGTTTATTCCTCATTTGGCGCGATTTTACGCGCTTCGAAATGGTCATTTATTTCATTGCACTGGGTCTAGTCGTGTTTGCATTAATTTTGTCTTCATTGGATTGTGCGGATATTTTCTACACTGTGTTTTTTGTCCCAGACTTTATGTTAGCGTGGGCGATTATTTCCACGGTATTTTCTTTGTGTTTGGTTTTGGAAATGAGCCGAATGCGCGGATCATCGCGTGAAGGTTTGTAAAGCAACGGAACAATGGGCTAACCCCTAGAAATCCAATCACAAACATGCCATATATAACCCAACAATAAGCTGAACCCGAAAACGAGGCAGCAATAGAGCATAGTAAGACAGGCGGTATCTTATGACTGATATGGTATTTGGCACGGTTGCACGGCAACCCGGTGAACCTATTCTGCCACGTTGGTGGCGCACAGTGGACCGGTGGACGCTGACCTTTGTTATCCTTCTTTTCACTGTTGGGATTTTGTTGGGATTGGCCGCATCTGTGCCGTTGGCACAGCGTAACGGGTTGGACCCGTTTTATTACGTTTATAAACAAGCTTTCTTTGGTGTGATCGCGCTGATTGCCATGGTTTTAACGTCGATGTTGTCGACCCGCATGGTGCGTCGATTGGGTATTTTGGGTTTTTTGGCTGGTTTTTTGGCGATTTGTTTATTGCCCGCACTGGGCACTGATTTTGGCAAAGGTGCGGTGCGGTGGTATTCGCTGGGCTTTGCATCTGTGCAACCGTCCGAGTTCCTAAAGCCTTGTTTTGTGGTGTTTACCGCGTGGTTAATGGCATCCAGTTTTGATGTGGGCGGCCCCCCAGGGAAACGCATGTCGTTTATCGTGTGTTTATCCGTCGTCGGCCTGTTGGCATTGCAACCTGACTTTGGTCAGGCCGCATTGGTTTTGGCGTCTTGGGGCTTGATGTATTTCGTGGCTGGTGCGCCGTTGCTGTTATTGATCTGTATGGGCGTCGGTGTCGTTGGCGTTGGTCTGTTTTCATATAATAACTCAGAACACTTTGCGCGGCGTATTGATGGGTTTTTAAATCCTGATGTTGATCCACGCACCCAGCTTGGCTATGCGACGAATGCGATCCAAGAGGGTGGGTTTTTTGGTGTTGGCGTTGGCGAAGGATCAGTGAAATGGTCATTGCCTGATGCGCACACAGATTTCATTATTGCCGTCGCGGCCGAAGAGTACGGATTGGTTTTAGTGTTGGTCATCATTGGATTGTTTATGGCAATTACCGTGCGGTCTTTGTTACGACTGATGAGCGAACGCGATATTTTTATTCGCCTTGCTGGTACGGGTATAGCCACACTGTTTGGTATGCAGGCCATGATTAACATGGGCGTTGCCGTTCGTTTATTGCCCGCCAAGGGCATGACGCTGCCTTTCGTCAGTTACGGCGGTTCGTCGTTGGTGGCTGGGGGCATTGCGTTGGGCATGTTGTTGGCATTTACACGCACCCGCACCCAAGGTGATATTTCCGATATTTTGACACGACCAAAGATGAGCTGATGCAGAAAACGCCGTTAATTACGATTGCCGCTGGTGGTACGGGTGGGCATATGTTTCCAGCCCAAGCCTTGGCCGAAGAGATGTTGAAGCGCGGATGGCGAGTGAAATTATCGACCGATCCACGTGGTGCGCGTTACACAGGTGGGTTTCCTGACAGTGTGGAAATCGAAGTGGTGAACGCATCGACGTTTGCACGCGGTGGGATCAAGGCGAAATTACTGACGCCATTTCAAATCTTGCGCGGTGTTTTGGCGGCGCGAAAATCCATGGGGCGCGATCGTCCTGCGATGGTGGCAGGCTTTGGTGGCTATCCAGCTGTGCCTGCGATGTTGGCGGCCGGAACACGTAAAATTCCGCGTATTATTCATGAACAAAACGGTGTGTTGGGGCGGGTGAATAAGATATTCGCAAAACGGGTTTTGGCCGTGGCTTGTGGCACGTGGCCAACAGTGTTGCCCGAAGGGGTCAAAGCATTTCATACGGGTAATCCCGTGCGTGGTGCGGTATTGGAACGCGCGGGCGCGCAATACATACCGCCTGGCGATTGGCCTATGAGCCTTTTGGTGATTGGCGGATCGCAAGGATCATCAATTGTGGCGCAAACAGCTGCGGATGCGATGGCGCATTTACCAGAAGGTATGCGCGATAATCTACGTGTGGCCTGTCAGGCACGTGAAGCGGATAGTTTGCAAGTGGCAGAAACCTTTGCCAATGCAGGTGTGAATGCGGAGATAGAGCCGTTTTTTACCGACATTCCAAATCGCATGTCCGAAGCACAACTGATTATTTCACGTTCAGGTGCATCATCTGTTGCGGATATTTCGGTCATTGGACGCCCATCAATTTTGATCCCATTTGCGGCTGCAACGGGTGATCATCAAAATGCAAATGCGCGTGGATTGGCGGCTGCCGATGCGGCGATTGTGATCCAAGAGGCGGCCCTGACACCCGAAGTTTTGGCCGATTGCATTGCAAAGATTTTAAATTCGGATCAGGGTGCTGTTCAAATGGCGCACAGCGCATTATCTGAAGGTAAACCAGAGGCGGCGATTGAATTGGCTGACCTTGTCGAACATAACGCACAAAAAGGATAACACCTTGAACACTGCTACGAAACTACCCAGCCAACTTGGAACAATTCATTTCGTCGGAATTGGAGGGATTGGGATGTCTGGCATCGCCGAGGTTTTGATCAATCACGGGTATGATGTTTCGGGATCAGATCTACGCGAGAGTGCGATCACCCAGCGGTTAGCCGCTATGGGCGCAACGATTTCGTATCCGCAGAAGGCCGAAAATGTCGAAGGCGTCGAAGTCGTTGTGATTTCATCTGCGATCAAACCCGGTAATCCAGAATTGGATCGTGCGCGTGAAATAGGACTACCTGTTGTGCGCCGTGCTGAAATGTTGGCAGAGTTGATGCGTTTAAAATCAAACGTCGCGATTGCGGGAACGCATGGCAAAACCACGACAACGACTATGGTGGCGACATTGTTGGATTTTGGTGGGATTGACCCAACGGTTGTGAATGGCGGAATCATCCATGCCTACGGTTCGAACGCGCGTATGGGTGACGGCGAATGGATGGTGGTTGAGGCTGACGAAAGTGATGGCACATTTAACAAGCTGCCAGCCACAATTGCGGTGGTGACAAACATCGATCCAGAGCACATGGAGCACTATGGGACGTTTGATAATTTGCGGGATGCTTTTTATCAGTTTGTTTCTAATATTCCGTTTTATGGGGTGGCGATTTGCAATTCGGATCACCCTGAGGTTCAATCGTTGGTTGGGCGTGTGGATGATCGGCGTGTGATTACGTATGGGTTCAATAAACAGGCCGATGTGCGTGCTGAAAATCTGACCTATAATAAGGGCCGTGCGCATTTTGATATTGCATTACAGGCCGAAGGTTTGCGGATTGAAAATGTGATTTTACCAATGCCCGGTGATTACAACGTTTCCAACGCTTTGGCGGCCGTGGCGATATCGCGACACCTAGGGATGACGCGCGATCAAATTCGTGATGGATTGGCGGCGTTTAAAGGGGTTAATCGCCGCTTTACCCATGTGGGTGACATCAATGGAGTGACAGTGATCGACGATTATGCGCATCACCCAGTTGAGATTTCAGCAGTGTTAAGTGCGGCGAAACAGGCGACCGATGGGCGGGTGATTGCGGTGCATCAACCGCATCGTTATTCGCGATTGGATGATCTGTTTGAGGAATTTTGTAGCTGTTTTAATGACGCCGATGTTGTTGGAATCGCTGACATTTATGCGGCTGGCGAAGAACCGATCGCGGGGCGCGAACGTGCTGATTTAGTGCGCGGGCTGACCACGCATGGGCATCGCGGTGCGGTGTCTGTGATGGATGAGGCGGCGTTGCATGCATTTTTCAAATCAGAATGCAAACCGGGTGACATGTTGGTCTGTTTGGGCGCGGGCACGATCAGCGCGTGGGCCAATGGGTTGACCACGTTGGACCAAGCATAATGTTGTCCGCATTGGCGGCCAGTTTATGGGCATTGGGCGGCGCGATTGTGGCGATGTCGAACACGCGGTACCACGGCGTTTTCGCGGTTTGGCTGTTCATCCCAAGTGCGTTTATCATCATCCCTTGGCTGGGATATGATCACGGAATTTGGGCGACCTTGGCGGCGCTGATTGCGGTGGGTTCCATGTTACGTTGGCCGCTGTATTATGTGGGTAAATATTTGCAGTCCAAGGTGACTGGGCAGGCGTTTTCATGGCCTGATTGGCGGCCCTATAAGGGCGATAAAGGGTAGGTTTTTGGTATGCACAACCCATGCACAACTGATGCACAAACCATGCACTGGTTTCTCAGGGTGCAAGGATGGGCATGCACGGAGGTTTCGGATGGTTGAGATTCCAGAGATTGTGGATCGTGATAGCCTTGAGATTTGGTTTAATGCTCTGCCAAAAAGAACAGACGAACAGAAAATAAAGTCACGTCAGATTGCCCTGTGGATCGCTAATCGGTGTGCGATGCGAGTTTTGCCCGTTGCTATAAGAAATGCCAGTTTAAATAAAAAAAATGTTACTGCAATTACTGTTTTGCGTGCATTGTTGATTTCAGGTGTTGTCGCTAGATCCTCAAAACCTTTAAAGGCGTTTAGAGAAGCTGCGGCGGACGCTGCAGCTTCCGCATCCTCGGCTCAAAATGACACAATTAGACGTACCAGTACCGCAGCCCAAATAGCCGAACGCGCCGAAATTACTGCATTTGCTACCCGATCTTCGCCACGATCCTTCAAGCGAGCCACAACTCGTGCTGCCGCTGCTTCTGATGTAGCAAAACGCGCTTCCGTTCGTGCTGTTTCTGGAAATACTGATTTAATAGGTCGGGCTGCATCATGTTCTGCAGGCGCTGCTGCTACGGGTGATAAAGGAATGATTGCAGAGAGTATTGCAAGCGCCACTATGGTTATGTCTGAAATTTGGCTAGAAATTCAAGCCGATTGCTCTACGGCAGAGAGAATTAATTTGGAGAAACCGCTGTGGCGTGATCAAGAACGCTCGTTAATAATTGAACGGCAGCAGGCCAAGATTTGGTTCGAAACACATCATCATTCTCGTTCAGTTGAAAGTGCACAGGGCAAAGGTGTTGATATAGATTGGTCGTTCTGGATGGATTGGTATGATGGAGCATTGAATGGCGAACCGCTGGATTGGGATATGCAGGGTGAGGTGGCCCTGATTGACCCTGATATTTGGGATGGCGATCCTGCGGCGCTTATGATTGAGATAAATGCTATTCGTTTGAAGTACGCCGCTGCTGATGTTCGTAATGGCGAAGTATTGCGTTATAATTCGAAATCCAGTCAGATCGAAGCTGATGTCATTACCGAAGTTTCAGAAGATTTAAGTGCAGAAGCCAAAGAACGTTTGTTGGATTTAGCCGAAGAGCTGGAGGAGGCGCTGGCAGGGCCGAAGGGGAACCAATTAACGGCGTTTGGTAAGCATCCACAAAAGATACGAAGGTATTTGGATCGTTACGGTCACCGCCCGATACGTTTGTATGAATTGGCATCCGATTTGAACCGCGAGGTTGATGCGGCCAAGGAAAACGGATTGTGTGATGATGGTGACGAATTTATTAACGAAATTTATCAGGTCGGATTGGGGCGCGGTGCCATTGATTTATTCAATGCGGAACCAACGGTGCGCGAACGTGTGTTGCAACGTAATCAAATCAAGTTGGAGGCGTTGCAAGAGGAAGATATTGCTGAATTAGAAGCTGTTCAGGACTTTATCGAGCCAATCCTAGAAGAGGGATTGAATGCCGAAATGGTCGATGATCTGAATATTGTGTTTGATCCGCAGCAATCAATGGCGAGCAAATTATCCGCCGCATATTGGTGGCTAGGTCGTGCGGTGCAAGTGGTCGCGATTTATTCTGCGATTGGGGTGATAAAGACGGATGCTAAGATTGTCGAGGGTGCCAAGGGTGCGGTTAAGGGGGCAGGGCGCGTTGTGAAATCAACTCATAAGAAAATCTACACGCCAAGTGCAGTTATTGCCACCTATGGCGGTGCGACGGCTGTAATTATTGCATTGTTGAAGGCCGTGGGGTGGATGTAGTTCGTTTTGTTTGTGCGGAATCAAGGCCGTAGGCCGCCGCGCATCGTTGGCCCGTCCGGCGGGATAACGATTGGGTGAGGTTGCGTGATACGGTTAAGTTATAGATATTCTTTGGGATAAAGTGAGCGACATTGGTGTTTGATCGTTTTCCCACGGGCCAACGAGGCGTGGCTCTGTTTGGGCAAACATTATTGCAAATACACTGGGATGGTCTACATACTGGCGGGTAACTGGGTTCTATCTCTAAGGCGAATTATGACACTTTCCAATCTACGCGGCACAATTACCCCTGATCGACCTATGAACGAGATGTCTTGGTTGCGGGTTGGGGGCCCTGCGGAGTTTCTGTTCCAGCCTGCTGATCAAGATGATTTGTGTGAATTTATGCGCGCTGTACCGCGTGACGTGCCGATCATGCCCGTTGGCGTCTGTTCGAATTTGATTATTCGTGATGGTGGGATCAAGGGGTATGTTGTGCGCATGGGGCGTGGGTTTAATGGGATTGAAATTCTGGATGATACCCGCGTGCGTGTTGGGGCGGCGGCGTTGGATGCGCATGTGGCGCGCAAGGCCGCGCAGGCAGGGATTGATTTGGCGTTTTTACGTACCATCCCCGGTGCGATTGGTGGTGCGGCCAAGATGAATGCAGGCTGTTATGGCGTGTATATGGCGGATGTGTTTGAGAGCGCAGAGGCGGTGACGCGTGATGGCGATGTTGTGACGTTGATGCCTGATGAGATGCATTTTGAATATCGTGCGACCCAGATACCTGAGGGGATGATTATTACGTCCGTGGTTATGCGCGGTGTTGCTGGTGATCCAAGTGCGATTGAGGCGAAGATGGCGGATGCCTTGGATAAGCGTGAGAAATCGCAGCCGACCAAGGAAAGATCGTGCGGATCGACGTTTCGTAATCCTGCGGGGTTTTCATCCACGGGTGCGGCGGACGATGTGCATGATTTGAAGGCGTGGAAGGTGATTGATGATGCTGGCATGCGTGGTGCGCGTATTGGTGGGGCGCAAATGAGCGAGATGCATTCCAACTTTATGATCAACGTCGGTGGCGCAACTGCCGCAGATTTAGAGAATTTAGGCGAAGAAGTCAGAAAAAAGGTTTACGCAGACTCTGGGATTCAGCTAGAGTGGGAAATAATGAGGGTCGGAGAACCCTTAAAAGAATAAAAACCCATAAGTCCGAGTAACGGACAGGGAAGAGGCGGGCATGTCGAGCAAGGCAATATCCCGTGTAACAGTGATTAATGGTGGTCCGTCGGCTGAACGTGAAGTTTCGCTGGCAACGGGTCGCGAAGTTGAATCTGCGTTACGCGGTGAAGGTTACGAGGTCACGATGATCGACGCTGGCGAAAGCTTGGCGGCGGATATTGTTGCATCGCGCCCTGATGTTGTATTCAACGCATTACATGGACGCTGGGGCGAAGATGGTTGTGTCCAAGGCATGTTGGAATGGCTGAAAACCCCA
>Ga0209532_1000498_pt1 | contig 33573 bp, 28 predicted proteins | sample COG_02_FD_184746 | JGI IMG/M metagenome (GOLD analysis project Ga0209532, IMG submission 184746) | Pelagic Microbial community sample from North Sea - COGITO 998_met_02 (SPAdes) (version 2) | ecosystem: Environmental > Aquatic > Marine > Neritic zone/Coastal water | place: Helgoland, sampling... | reverse complement strand
AGCAACTGAAATTGATGGTGAAGCACATTTATTTTATAAAGACACTGTAAATGGAAAAATTTCTATGAAATTTGATGGTGGTGTTTTTAATAAAATAGGGGCTGGATTATTTTTAAAAGAAAATTAACAAAATAGTAACACTTACTTAGTTTTCGTTACTATAAATACTGGTTTTAATTGAATGATTTCTTATTTTTAAATTTACAAATCGTTTACAAATTTAAAAGGGTGTCTGTAACTTATTAATTTTAAATAGAATTAAGATACCATTGTTCTCCTAAGGGGCAGGTTGGTGGTTTGAGTCCACTCAGGTTCACCAAATAAAACAAATTATTTCAATGCTTTATAGGTTTTCAAAATAGACAATTCTCAAAAAAACACCTAAAGTATTGTGTTCAAATCGTGTACAAATTTCATTAATATTCGCTATATTTCAATTAAGTGATTACAAAAATATTATTTGATATATTAAAATAGATATTATAATTTAATTTTACAAATAATTGATCTGTTGAGGATGTAATATGAAAAAAAAATTAATAATAGTGTTAATCTTAAATTGCATACTTTGTTCCTGTGGAACAGTTAGTGGAACACTAAACGGTACAGGTTCTGTTTTAGAAGGTATCGCTTCAGATACTAGACAATTAGGGAATATTTTTAAATATTAAACCGTTCTAGTGTTAATATTATAAATTTTATTAATGTTAATACAAAAAGTAATTTAAAACGATGTCTATAAATTATTAATTTTAAATACCAATCAGATTGACCATTGTTTTTTGAAGGGGCAGTCTGATGGCTTTCATCCACCTTGGCTAGCCACAATTTGCTATAGATAATATATTAATATCAATGTAAGACTAATTAGAATATTATGAGAGTAAATATGTACAAAGTTTTTTTAATCTATTTTTTTACATCGTTATTATGTATTCAACCTTCATTTTCCCAGGAAGATAAGCTGAATACTACTATAAACACAGCTTTCAATTCAAAAAACGCTTTAGGGCTACAAAATAATCTAAGAACCCAAAACAAAAGTATCATAAATTACAACCTTCAATATTCGAAAAAAAAATTTTCGTCACAAGTTTCTTTAAATTTTGATGATGATGGTAATCTCAACTTTGATAACTCATATGTTAACTATAAAAAAGGAATAACAAACTTAAACATTGGCAAAGTTGACCGTATCTGGTCTTTTTCAAAGAAATCGTCTCTTATTTTATCTTCAAATGGTAGACCGTTGGAGGTTATTTCCATAAAATTAGACAATAAATTTAATACTCAGTGGCTATCTCCGACTGCAAATTGGTCAGCTGAAGTAATTAACGGCTATACTAATGCTTCGCTTATTGGCTCGCTTAATGGTGAGCGTTCAATGCTTTCTGGCATAAGAGTAATTATTAGCCCGTCTGAAAAATTAAATTTTGAATTTCTACAAGTAAGCCAATGGGGTGATCAAACTGATAAGATCTACTCACCTAAAATTGATAACTTTTTATTTAGGGATACTAATATAGGTGCTAATGCTGATATTAATAGGCTAGCCGGTTTTGGGGTTTCATATTCGAAATCTTTTAATGAAAATTTCTATCGTTCTTATATTCAAACTATAGGCGAAGACGAGGCTGGCAGCTTGCCTTCATGTTTATCATGGTTGACAGGTATAGAATTTACAGCCCCTGAAATAAAATTTCCAACAACTGTAACGCTTGAGGCTATTGATACGCGTGTGAAGAAAAGTACTAATGGAAACTGTGGGCAAAACACCATGTATAATAATAAAAATTATGGTTATGTTAACTATGATACGGTAATAGGTGTTCCAATCGATACAGAAGGAACTTCTATAGAACTTTTTGGGAAGACTCAGATATCTCAGAAAATAAATATTAAATACTCAACAAAATATTTAACTATCAATGACAAAGATTGGTCCAGCCATCGCCTTTCATCAAAACGTGAAACAGGATTAGTAAGTTCACTTGGCATATCTTGGAAGTCAAACAATCTTACGCTAGGCATAAATATATACAATCAAGATTATATTTTAGATAAAGCAAAAATAAACAATAGTACTGGATTAGGTTTCTTTTCGACAATAACATTTTAAATGAAATGATACTGGTGAAAGGCTAAGAATGATTATGATTTTTTAACACTTTTTAGGCTATAAAATATGTAGGTAATATTTTACTTAGGTCCATATATTTTATTTACTAATCAAATTTAAATATGCTAAATACCATGATACTCTGGTGGAACAACGAATGCAAGATTCTCTAAACTCAAGTCCTGACAATGAAATTAATCTACGCGAAGTGCTTACAACCCTTTGGGTTTATAAGTTACTTATTATAATCACTTGTGTCTTAGGGTTTATAATAAGTATTAATTACTCTAAGAATATGGTCAGTAAATTCAAGTCCACGGCCATCTTTAAATTAGATCAAGGTAACACTAATGCCTTTTCATTTTCTGGTGAACTATCTCCATTGGCAAGCCTTGCTAAAATTGGAAATAAATCCACAGGGTCAATCTTGCCGTTGGATGAATTCGCAGGTAGAGTTTTTATACAAAGACTTGATGCTAAATTAAATTTTCAAGCGGACCCTTATTTTAACACATACAATCCTAAATCGGTTGATCCAATTTGGAAGTCTGTCATTAAGCGTGCTCTCGGTATGCAGAAGTCTCTCATCAATACTCAACAGGAAGCCATTTGGCAAAGCATCGCAAAAAATTATGCAGAAAATGTTGTGATGGATGAAACGTTTGATGGATCTGCTAAAATTATAGTCACACACAGCGACCGTCATCGCGCAGCTGAAATTGCAAATGTAGCTGTGGATGAAATTATTGCCACTACAAAAATTAGGAAAAGCAAAAAGCAGGATGAACAGCTTTTCTATTTATCAAATACATTGGCTAAAGCTCTTAGTGAATTGGAAACAGCGCAATCTAATCTAAAAGAATTCACAATGGGTAACAGCGCGCTGCCTCAAGAAAATTTCACTGCAGGATCTTTACAGCTTGATATATTACGTGAAAATTTGAACCAAACCGCTAAATTACATGAAGCGGTATCTGCACTATTGTTAATGATACAAAATAAAACTACAAATCAGACAGATTATATATCATTGCGACAGAAATTTCCCATCGTTGATCAAGTGGAGTTTCGTCGGGTTATGGGGCAAAATGAAACTATAAGCTCTTGGAGTTGGCCAGAGGTTAGTTCTGTGATTGCAGTTTTTGATACATTATTAGAACGCAAAAATAGACTGCAGTCTCAAATAGATGCCTCACAAATAAATACTAAACGTTCAGGTCAAGCCCTAGAAACTTACGCCAAATTGGAGCGTGAAGCTACGATTGCCGAGGCTACATATACTGTACTAATTGAGCAAGTTAAGGCTCAAAGTATGGTTGCCGGTTACCAACCGGATAATACTGAAGTTTATGAATACGCTTCAGCCTCAATATATCCTTTTTCACCAAAACGTAGTTATATTTTGCTTATAGGAATTGGCTCAGGACTACTTGCGGGGATCGCACTTTCTTTCTTATTGACGCTTTCCCGCGATGTCTACTATTCAAGAAAATCATTGAAAACTGGAGCAGAAACACATCTTGCGTTTAGTGTTAGAACCCTGCTAGCACTGCGTAATACAAGCTTAAAAGACTTAGGTGTAATGTTTGTAAAAAAACCACATCCCATTCTCAGAGACTTAGCAGTGGAAATCTACAAAAATGGCTCAAATCAAGTCGTGGTTACATCTTCTCGCTCAAGACTATCAGGCAATGAAACTGCGCGAGCACTTGCGAGCTATATGCAGTCAGAAACTATAAAAGTTGCGATTATTAATTTTTCATCAACAGCCAAAAAGCCAAATAATGATCACGAGAAACTTTCCATAGGATCGTTTGTTGTTACCGAGTGTGTGGGCGGTGTATCAATTTTAAAGCCAGACGGCAATTTAAATGCCATGGAGCTTTTAGCTCAAAAAAGTTTTAGGGAAAACATACAATTACTAAACTCAACTTTTGATCTGGTCTTCTTGTCCGCAGATAATGATGATGCTATGAGCCTCTTAAATGCTTTAGAGGGGCTGAAAGCGTTTCATATCACGCTTGCAAGAACCAACAAAACGAAGACCGTTACCATGACACAAATGCGTTCACGCTTTCCAATTCAAGGATTAATTCATGATTAGATTCAGACTCATCTCATGCGGTATTGCTTCAATCTTGTTTTTGATAAGCTGTAGCAAAATACTTGAGCCAATGTCTATTTATGGAGCTAAGCAGAACATTACAACGGCTGCAGGGCAAGAAGAATTTGAAATAAATATCAAAAGTTTGACATTCAAAACTGCACAAAAAGCTAATAATGCACCATACGCACGCCAATTGATATTAACAGGTAGTGGATCCAAAGCAAGAGTGCTAGATGAAGCTCGTTTTTTAAAGTCAAATTTTCCAGTATCATCAAGTAGTCCTGACTATCTTCTTGGTATTGGAGATCAGATATCATTTGCCCACCTGAATGAATTTGAGACAAAAATTGCACAATGGCCGAATACTATTATAGAAAATGAATATCTCTTGGGTCCAGGAGATGAACTCACCTTTGCACAGTCTAATGATATTAGCGAAAAAGTTTCTATTTTATCCGATCTAGAGAATAATACGACTGAAAGAAAAGACGAGTTATTTGTTACCAAAGGAACTGTCGGCACAAATGGAAATGTCTTACTCTTTAGTTTAGGAAATATCTCAGTAGCAAACCGAACACTGGAAAATGTTAGAACTGAAGTCCGTAATATCTTAATTAGAGGAGGATTAGCTCCCAATTTCCAACTTGAAATAAGTGACTTTAAAAGTAAAAAAGCTTTTGTAACTGTTAGTCAGGGCCAAGACAGTCGGGTTATTTACTTAAATAACTTACCAATCACATTAAAACAGATAGCATTAAATGCAAACTTATCAAAATCTATGAAGAACTTTGCTGTAGTAAAGCTCACGCGCAATGCCAAAGAGTTTCGTCTGACTGCAGAACAGCTGTTCAACTTATCAGCACCAGAAATCATTATCCAAGACAATGATCAAATCGAAATCGAAATTATTAATGACAGATCAACAATATCTAAAACTATTGTTGGATCAAAAGGGTATATACTTCTTCCAAATGTAGGTAAAATATACGCAGTAAACCGGACTATTGATGATGTTCATCAAGAAATTAGCAACATTTTAATTAGTAAAGATATCAAGCCAAATTTCCAACTTGAATTAGAAAGCTTTGCTAGTAAAAAAATATATTTTGTTCACAAAAATGTTGATAGTAAAGTTATACCTTTGATAAAATCCAATACTAGTCTCAGGCAATTACTTATAGGAAGCAAAAGTACCTCTACTATGGCTAATAATCTTGCCTTGGTTACACTTAAAAGAAATGGGCAAGAATATCAAATGACTGTGGATCAGGTATTAGATCCGGCAACACCAGACATTTGGGTTGCCGATGAGGATCATATTGAAATAGAAAATTTAATTTATAAACCAGGCCAAGTCTTTGCACTAGGTGGCGCTGGAAACGCAGAGTTGGTATTTATAGATCCTTCTAAAAGAGAAACTCTTGCAGACATCCTTTTTACACCCAGAGGTGCCTTAAATAATCTAATGGCAAAACGTTCAGAAGTATATCTTTTGCGAGGACAAAACCCATCAGTTGCATATCATCTTGACGCTCAAAACGTTTCAAGAATATTAGTTGCCGCTAAGACAGAACTCAGGCCAAATGATATTGTATATGTTGCTGAACGCCCAATAATTTCATTCTCAAGAACGTTGGCTGAAATCAACCCACTTAGAATTCTCCTCAGAGATCTTCAGGAGGGTAAAATTCCATAATTTAAATCTTTCAGAAACCAAAAGTTACTGATTTGGATATCTAGGCATCATACAAAATTATAGATGCTAATTAATTATGGTCATAACAAATTGGGGTATCTATTTGGTAAAAAACTATTTTATTGACATACCCTTGAGCTTTTAAGTATCTGGACACTTTACCCAATACAATTTATTGAATAAGTTACCAAATACAGGTTGTATTTTTACATTGATCTAATTATTCAATAGATCTACTTTCAAAAAATAGTAAGAATAGTTTATAGAATTATTCATTACCTAAACCTTGCACTGTATCAATAATAGCATTGAACATTTTTATATAATATAAAATCTTTTTAGGTATATTAGTTTTCTATTTTAATCTAAAATTAATTTTTATTTTCCTATACCTCGAAGGATAACTAATATTGTACTAAATATAATTTTTAAATCAATAATATAACCTACATTCTCAATATAATAATTATCTATAGATACTTTCTTTGTGATTGTCTCTAAATTTTCTACATACCCTAATCTAACTTGTGATAATCCAGTTATACCTGGTCGTATAGTGTGCCTATCAGAATATCCTTCAACATTTTTTAAGTATTCTAACGCATGCACATAATAGTCTGGTCTTGGTCCAATTAAACTCATGTCACCCCTTAAAACATTCAGTATCTGAGGCAATTCATCAATACGCATTCTACGCAATATTCTACCTAGTGGTGTAATTCTATCTAATTCAATTGGCTCATCATATTTTCTAGTAATTTTTTCAATAGGCGACATAGTACGAAATTTAATTGCAAAAAAAGCTTTACAATTCTTACCCATACGCTCTTGGATAAAAACCAATCTACCTGAGTTATAGAACGGATTTAAAAATAATAAAAATATCGATATTATAAAAAGTAGAGGTAGTAGCAATAAGCTTATAATAACATCAAAAAGACGTTTGCTAATCCAAAACAACTTATTTTCATATTCGCTTAGAGAGAGATTCATAGTTTAATGTATACTCATAATTATAATTATGGCCATATCGAAGTGATATTATTCTGAATTAACCATCCTACCCACAATAAATATAAAAGCCTAATACACGTCTAATTAAATTTTTAAACTTGAAGATGCATGTTTTATAGCATCAATATAACCTTCAATACTACCACAATCAAAACGCATTCCATTTAGCAATACTACCTCAACTCTATTATTTATTGCCTGTGCATTAATCGAATCCGAAAGCTGAATTTCGCCATCAATACCAATTGATTGATTTCTTAGTATATCAAAAATATCAGGTGTAAGTATATACCTACCAATGCTGGCTAAATTCGAAGGTGCATTTTCAAATTTTGGCTTTTCTATTAGGCCTGTAACTAAATCTGATTCGTTGCTTAACGCTAAAACACCATATTTTGAAATCTCAGGACCGTTAACTTGCATTGCGCAAAGTTGTGTTTTACCAGTTTTTTCAAATTCCACAATAAGATCTGATGTAATGCCATTGCCTTTATACGTTAAGAAGTCATCAGCTAAAAGTAATGCGAATGGTTCATTACCAACAACCCTCTCAGCGCATAGCACTGCATGTCCAAGCCCTAATTGTTCTGGTTGCCTAACAAAAATGCACTCTACACCATTTGGTAAAATGTTTTTGACCCTATCAGCCATTTCATTTTTACCTTTTAAACGCAACACTGCTTCAAGCTCATTGTTATTATCAAAATGGTCTTCAATGGCACGTTTGTTACGGCCAGTAACAAAAATTAATGTATCTAAGCCTGCGGCAATAGCCTCTTCTGCAGCATATTGTATAAGTGGTTTATCTATAATAGGTAAAAGCTCTTTAGGCATTGCCTTGGTAGCAGGCAAAAATCTTGTACCTAATCCTGCTACCGGGAAAACTGCTTTTCGAACCTTAGATTTCATTTTAATTAATCCTTTATAAGAAGAATAATCTTCATATAAAACTCACTAATAGAATTCTTTGTCCTACTCAATAAAAATTGTTTAACTTGACCAGATTTATAATGATATAAATCAACCGTATATCTAGAATATCGGAAACCTCAAACTACTGATCAACAGTGAATATTAATAGATAAGCTCGCGACATGCATGATGCTTAAGTAATCGCTTAGGGATAATCAAAAAGCTCAACAACCCCTATATCGCAGTCACTGGCCTTTCTTCTCTAATTCTTTTAGTAGAGCATAAATTGAGATTGGTCCATACCACCATAAATATTCCCCCATGTTCATCTCTTGTATTTGAAGAAGTTCAATACAATTCCCTTAGGATTTTCTTATTTAGCAGCTATCATTTACCTTCCAATTTGTGGAACAAGATTATCCTGATTATTAAATCGCGTTTAAGAGGCTAGTCTAAAACAATATGTAAGATGTGTTAATATCAAAAAAACTAAAAACAGTGCAATTATTAAAAATATTTCTATCAAGCTATTAAAACTAAAAGTTGATCCATAAATAACAATAAAGGCTAAGACTTGTACAACGAGAACCATACAAAGCAATACAATACTTTTATTCATAGACTGATATAGTCCTTGAGACGATCCAATAAATGAAACTAAAACACCTGTTAAAAAGATGTAGCTTAAATGAACATTCGTTATATTAAAATTAAAAGCTGTGAATAAAGAAAAAATATAGCCACCATAATTTAATACAAGAATAAACAATAAAACTATTAATGGTAAAATTGTTACCCATAAACGAGAAAATATTATTATTTTTTCATATGTAACATTTGTATTGCCCAACTTATTCAATGTGAATGGAAGAACAGTAGCTAATAAAAAAATTATAAGAGAATTAAATATTCTGATAGAGTTAGACCATAACCCAGCATGTTCGTCCCCATAATTCAAAGTTATGATTATTATAAACAATGCTGAAACAAACGTAAAAACAGTCGCCGTAATCGCAGCATATAGCTTAGATAAAATATTTATTTCCTTAATTCTTTCTAAATTTATCGTGAAAACGGATGCCTTTACCAAATCCGCAAAGTAAATCACTAAACAAGAAGCTGATAATAAAAATGATAAAGACCATATAACTTCTGGTTTGAACCCTAATAGTGCTAAACTTATCAATGCAAAAGCGGGGAGTGTTCTGAAAAAAGCATAAATATAGAAAAGACTATGAACAAACAGAATTGATACAAGTAATTCATGAATAGCTATTGCAATAGCTGCTATAAATATGTGGATTGAAATTGGACTGCCAGCAATAATGTTTATTAATAGAATAAGAAAAGTCATGAAGACAATGGTTACACTCGCATCTAGCAAACTTTCAGACAATGCTCGAACCTTATTCACCATTATCTCTATATCCCATCTAAGGTTAATTAGAATTGCTAAAACAGTTGATATTGCGCCGATATATGCGAGCGAGCCTGAATACCCAACACCACAAACAAACAGAATTATAAATTGCGCTGCCAAAAAGGCTAGTTGGTGTATCACAACTGGAAATTTTTTAAAAATTGAGGCCATTTATAAATATTTCATAGTAAAGTTCGGAGATGGTAAGTTTTTTAATAATTTTTTTGAGTGCTTTAAACACAATGGGTGAAATATTTCTCCACATATTTCAGTCCACCTGAGAGGATAGTCACTAACTAATCCATTTTCAAATATTTTGTTAGAAAAATCTCGAGGATGCTTTGCAGGGTGGCTTTTTAAAATATCATATTTAACATTAAGAACATTATGCACACTATCAAACCAATCCCTCGTAAAAGCAGTATTTGGCTTGCAGATATATGCACAATTTCCAATTACTCTATAGAAATTCAATGCTAGCCAAAGATCTTTTACCAGACCACGCCCTCTTGCTGTTTCTATACAACTTACCTCTCTGTAACCACTGATGAAACAGTCACTTTTTTCAAGTTGTTCAAAGGGTAATAACCAGGAATTTCCAATCTGTTTTATATCAGTGTAAGCACCACCATGATGATGCATTAAATAACAACGTAGATAATCTGCTTTGTGCACTGAACTCAAATAGTTGTATGCAGGATGAAGTGGTGAATTTTCTAAGATCCATAAAGATAAATTCTCTCTATTAATAAATGTGACTTCCAAACCCGAATTTTTAATCGATGATAACGCGTTGTAGCGATCTTCACTCATAATATTTTTATCTGTCCACAGGCAGAATATTCTAGGCTGAAGTTTCATGAATGTTAAATACCTTTAAAGGGATTGGAAGAGCTATATCTTCTTGGTGAGTTTGCTGAAGGCAAAAGCTAGTAATTTGACAAAATCGAGTATGGCTGAAAAAAAGCTGATAAAAATAAAATTTATAGGGAGCATAAATTTCAAACTAACGCCTTTTCTTCTGGGTATGAAAATTCCTCTTATAAAAGTATAAGCAATAAGTAGTATTAATATACTTATTTTTGTAATATTTGGAATATATAGGATACTTTCACTATTCCAGGAAGCCAAGATGGCGTTCCAATTAAATGCCCCCAATACTGCAAGGAAAGAAATACCATAGTAATAAAAATCTCTATGCGCTTTTGAGTATGGCAATCGTGATGAATGGGTATAGTTTCTGAACCATTTTTTTAAAATTTGTTGAGCGGTAACTTCATTCAATTCACCATAATTTAAAAATTCATTTGGAATTGATATGTTCAAGCAGTGAAATATGGTCCTACTTATCCAATCTCCGTCCTCCCCCGCACGTGTAGTTTCAATAAATAGCCCACACCTATTGAATACATTCTTTTTTAAAATACTCCCTGGGAAAGTTTTAATTGGCTTATTGCCAAAAGTAGAAGCCCTATAAATTTTTGAAAGAAATTTATCAGCCTCATAATATGTTTTACCCCATACCCCTGAAGAATTTTGCGTACTGATAATTTCTAAACCACTTGATAACCACGTTCGCTTCGGTATTGTCGATGTATCTAAAAATGCTAAGAGGTTATAATTGGAAGAGTTTATACCAATATTTCGAGCGTGCCCAGGATAAAGATTTTTGCCATATATTATTGATAATTTAATATTATTATTTTTCACAAAAATATTAAAATAGTCCGGGATAATCAGCTTATCATCGGATGAGTCAACAATAATAATTTCTTTTGGAATTATATCCCATTCAGGTATACACCTTAATAACTTAAATAGATTTTTCTCTGCATTCCGGCTTGGAATAATTAATGAAACATCTCTAATCATAAATTTAAACCCCATCTTAATTTGGTTGTTAACTAGTTGAATAGTGGGACCACCTCTAATTTCTAGTTTATGGTAACCTTTTCCCAACAGAATATATTACGCGTTGAATGTAATGATCTGTTATACCTTTGATTAATGCCTGTTTTATTTAGTTACTCCAGTAGTTTCTGGCATAGCTGTTTTTATATCAAATGATATCACCTTCATCTAAGTAGGTTCCAATCTGAATCTCTATTAACACGATTGGCAGCTTACTAGGGTTTTCCATGCGATGTTTGGAGCCAACTGGCACTTAGACTGACTTGCCTACAATCACGAATTTTATGTCTTTATCGACTGTCATTTTCATAATTACTTTTATAACAATTCAATATTCTAATCTGTGTTTATAACTTTGCAAACTGAGCGCAGTACATGGCTATACAAATACGTTTTCCTTGGAAGTCGCCTCTTAATGCCAAGCTCTCAAACGAGCCCCAAGGACGATGATCTTTGGAAAAATCTCAGTCTGAGCAACTTGATTTTTCTTAACCAGCGCCACTGCTTTCCTAACGCCCCGGGCACAGCTATAATGTACCGCGAACACTGCATTTGGCGTGGCCATAGTCAGTTACCAAAACCGCCACACTAAAGTATCGCGCGCGTTGTATCAGCCATTAAATTATTCCAGTCCTAATAGGTGTATAATTATGCATTTGATCTCTGTAGATTACAGCAATCCAGCTTTTTAGTCCGATCTTGGCATTCCAGCTTCAAACAGCCCCACAAATGAGAGGATCACCATACAATTCCAACTTTATAAGGAAGCCAATATCCTGAATGCGTTCCAAAATTCAACCAAACAAACATCACAGCTGCATAGTAAATTAAAATTCCCGCAACAATCACTTGATTTAGCCTATCGGAACGCCCAATAGCATCTGGTAGGTATGCAAACGAGATTAACTGGAGCGGGATAAAATAAAGTGCAATCCGATCAAGTGCCGTACTTATGTTGCTTACGAAAAAAGCTATCAACATGCCAATCGAAACGAAAGAAATCACTGTCCAAAGCTTCTTTTCATTGAGACCAATCCGATATTTTCCTTTATAGAGTAGGAATAGAACCCCTGCTAGAGCGTTCATAGCAAGCCGAATAGAAGCACCTGATGATTCCATATACTCATCAGTATAGTTTCGCAGTATATCAGCATACAAATCTATTAAGAAAATCATGAAGCCTAAAAATGATCCTAAACATATTATCAAAATGCCGAGTACACGGTTTTTTGAGATGCTTAGTGCGGCAATCGGGATCATTAGAACAGCTGATTTATGAAACACTGCGGCCAGAAGAACCCAGACAACAAACGCTTTATATCTTGATCTTGATAGCATAACAAAACCGACCATCACTAATCCCAACGCGATTGATTGGCGGGTATAACCCATGCTCACAACAATTACTAAATAAGGGATTGCGCAGGCCAAAGCCAACCAAGGGCGTGGAAGATTTCTACAAAACAGAACAAGCCCAGAAGAGAAAATCAATGCGCTAATTATGTTGACACCAGAAAAACCTAAATTCAAATGATACGATAAAAGGTTTAGTGCAGTAAAACCGGGGTCTTGTGATACCTTGGCCTCAAATACTAGGTCCTTTGCATTAGAGAAATAACGTGAGTAACTTCCCCAATCTCCCCCAACTTCATATCGAAAACCAATTACCATTGTCAGTGTTACAAGTATCAAAATCCAGACGCCATCAACACGTAAGGGTCTCTTCCCGTCTGCACGAAGAGACTTAAGTGGTGGGGATATAAGTGCCACGCATACCGGTGTAATAAAAAAAATCCAATAGGGTATCATGTGTCTCTCTCTTTCAACACTCAGCCAACCATGTGTTGGATGGAGCCGATTTGATAAGCTTATGACGATAATGCAACAGCCAATCTAGAAGCATAAGAATAGTCCAAAGTTCAGTCCCATTATTTGCCCATCTGGCTTGATGATCCATCCATAATTTACTGACTGCAGACCGCTTTAGGCCAGCTAAGTCGATAAGCTCATCATCTGACAGTATGGCCTCAGCCCAAACTCGTAATTCTCCGCGCAGCCAGCGATCTAATGGGATTGCAAAGCCCTGTTTCGGGCGCTCGATCAGATCCCTTGGTACATGCCGGTCGAGCAAAGATCGGAGGACTTGCTTTCCCTTGCCTCCACTAATCTTCATTTGAAGCGGCAGTCCCCAAGCGGCAGAAATGACGCGTGAGTCAAGAAATGGCGCCCGCGTTTCAAGAGACGCAGCCATTGCAGCACGATCTACTTTAACCAATATATCACCGGGCAGATAAGTCATGCTGTCCATGGCCATCATCCATTCCGCTCCTTGGATAGAAACAGGCAAATCTAAGGAAATCGGAACGTTTCCATCAATAAGAAGGTCTGTGAAATTTCGTGTGTTGCGAGTTAAATGCTTATACAGCTCCTGCAAATTGTCGATTTCACCCAAGTAGGGCGCGAGTTGTGCTGCCTTGTCAAAAGCTGTTAGCGGCAAGCGCATCCTTGCAGTGATGCGGCGAAGCCATCCATCCTCCAGTATGAAGGAAGACCCACAGGTTGTAATTATTTGCCCCACCGAGCGTCGTAAGCCAACTGGCACCCGCTTCACTTTGGAAAGAAACTTAGGACCAATAATGTGACGGTTGTAGCCACCAAATACTTCATCTCCCCCATCGCCAGTCAAGGCTACAGTTACGGCCTTGCGAGCTTCGCGACACAGCAGAACTGTCGGTATTTGTGAGGAGTCCGCAAAAGGTTCATCATATATATCCTGTAAATCAGTTATCACTCCGAGCGCATCCTGCTCTGACAGGATAAACTCTGTATGCTCAGTTCCAAGATGGCGGGCCACGGCTGCTGCGTGTGGAGCCTCGTTAAAACGCTCTTCGCTGAAACCAATGGCGAACGTACGTACTGGTTGAGTACTCCGGCTTTGCATAAGAGCAGCAATTAACGATGAATCAACGCCTCCTGATAGGAAACAACCCAACGGAACATCGCTAAGCATCTGCTCTTCCACGACCTGACCAAGTGTGCTTTCGAGATGATCGAGTTCATCAGGGTTTCCTGTTGAACGCGTGGCGAGGCCTTTGTCAACAAGATCAGTGAATGTCTGAAAGGGATGTGTAGTATCGAAAGCGTCTACTAAAGATACGGTTGTGACGTGTCCTGGTGAAATTTTTTTTACATTCTGAAATATGCATTGTGTATCGGGGACATAGCCATAAGCAAGATAAGAAGTCACAGCATCTCGGCACAGTTTTGCTTCGAAACCAGGCGCAACAAGCAATGCTTTTAATTCAGACCCAAACGCCCATCCGTCTGATAATCGCGTTAGATAAAGTGGCTTTTCACCCATACGGTCGCGCGCAAGATGAAGCTTCTTAGCCTGTCGGTCCCAAACCGCTAAAGCAAACATGCCATGGGCTCGACATAGGGTCTCTCTTATGCCCCAGCACACTAATGCTGCAAGCAATGTTTCCGTGTCAGAAGTGCCACGCCATCCTGGGGCTACACCTTCCACTGATAAGTCGTCACGCAGGGCGAGATGGTTATAGATTTCTCCATTGAAAGCGATAACAAAGCGCCCGCAAGGCGATGTCATCGGTTGCGCTCCCTCTGGACCAAGTTCAGTTATGGAAAGCCGTCGATGTCCAAGAGCGATACCAGCGTCTTGATCCACCCATATTCCTTGGTCATCCGGACCTCGGTGACGTAATGTGTTCGTCACTTTTCGGATAGCACCGTCAAGCTCAATACCCTCGGCTGGCCGCAGAAAGCCACAAATTCCGCACATTATATTTTACCTACCCCGCCAAATCGAGCTTTCCGAATTAGTTTGATACTTATATCAACAGAGCGCTTGCTTACAGGATAAAACTGAGTCTTAGTTCGAGCAACCATGTAGTGCATAATTATTTCACCTCAGCAGATGCGTACGATAAAGTTTACATAAACTTTTTGCTAGGTTGCCGAACTCAAAGTCATGCACACGGTGAACGCCATATTCAATCATGTTGTCTCTAACTTGCTGAGAGCACAATCCAATTTCAATGGCATTGGCCATCGATTCCACATTTCCCTCATCAAAGTAAACGCTCTGGTTCTGTGTTATTTCGCGGAATATTTTTAATTCGCTAAGAACCATGGGCTTTCTCGCAACCATGGCCTCAAGAATTGGTATGCCAAAACCTTCATAAGAAGACGGGAATGCGAGCAATGCACAATTTGAATAAGCACAGCGCACTTCATCATTGGACAAATCAGTCAACAAACAAATATTATCATTCAAATTCATATCTGATATTAGCTTCTTAAGCGATGCTAAGTCACCACTATCGTTTCCGATAATTACAAGTGAGCAATCAAACTTTCGCTGCTTAAGAAGTGCAATAGCTTCAATGAGTTTTGCGTAGTTTTTTCTCTTTTCAAAATGCCCTACTGCCAAAATATACTCACGTGGCAGATCATATTTAGTACGAAGGGTATTTACACCATGTTGGGTCACACTCTGCATCGCACTTGTGTCAACTCCATTATAAATTACCGATACGGGAGTGTTAGGGTAAAAATTCAAGATTTCTGATCGAATTGTATTTGAGACTGTCACGACATGATCCGCACGTTTTAATGCATTTCGAAGAACCGAAGAAAACAATTTTCGTTTTGCAAAATTATTTTCCTTGGTCACCCCCCTGATGTCATGAATAGTAAGGAGTGTTTTCCCTCTAGACGGCCTTGTCAAGGGTATATGCATAGCCTCGAATGCATCAAAATTTTCGCTAGCTAGGTTGCGCTTCCAGTAATTACGACCTTTTAATAATTTACTCGCTCGCCCTAAACTCGGAATTGAGGTCTCTCTTTTGGATAGGTTAGGTTGAGTTGGAAACCAATCTGCTACACGACAATCCGTTGGTTCATAAATAACAAACTCCACATCTGGTAGAAGGTTGAAGAGAGGTCCATAAATGCCCAGAAATCGCTGTTTTGCTCCTGAAGGCCTATCATTCAGGCATGTTACATTTAAACCTACTTTCATCAAGAAATGCCCAAAAGACTGAAGTGTTGGGCAAGAACAGCATTTTCTTTGAACGGAGAGATGGCTGACTCAAGGCGCTCTTTAGATATCGGTTTGACCAAAGCCTTTTCAATACCGTTAGCCATTGCAGGGGCGTCTTGTACCGGAACCAAATAACCAAATACCCCATCCTTCAGCAACTCCCTAGGTCCTGTTGGGCAGTCAGTTGCAACAGGTGTACAACCGCACATCATCGCTTCAACCAGGACATTTGGCATACCTTCAACCAGCGAAGATAAAATGAATAAGTCGGCATTTGCAAAATATTTAAGTGGGTTTTGCACATAACCAAGCAATTCAACAGAATCATTCAAATCAAGTCGATCTATCAATTCCTGTAATTCGTTGCGGAGCGGACCGTCGCCAAGTATAAGTAATTTGACTGGTTGGTGTTTGTTTAAAAGTCCAATAGCTTCAATCGCACAAGCAAACCCTTTCCAAGGGGCCAAACGGCCGGCGGCGACTGCGACGGGTACCAAAGGGTCCGACAGCCAATGATGCTCTACGGGCTCTAGCATCCGTTCACGCGCCTGGGCGTCATCAACAATATTGTAAACACACTCATGTGGTGGTGATGAAAAGACTTGCCGGTATTGGTCAACCATATCTTTCGAGACACAGGTCAGAGCATTTGCGCGCTTCATAACCAATTTGGCAATTTGTTTCAGAATCCAACCTTTACTCAGTATTCTGTTTGAGTATGTATCAAACGGAGTAACTCTGCAGGAGCCGCTGAGTTTGGCCTTCGAACCGCTAATAATGGCAGCAGCCTGAACAACGGTGTTCAAATGATCTTCCGCAGAGAAGATAATGTCAGGCCTCTCACTGCGCAAATATCGAACCAATGGCCAGAACATACTTCTAACGTTCGGCTTGTTCCAGATAGTGGTTTTAAGCTCTGTCGGAGGGACAAAATCATAATCCAGATGTATGTGACCAATAATTAACTCGACATTGTGACCTCTAGCCTTGAGGGCTCGTGCAAATCTCACCTGTGCTAACGGAACGCCAGCTATGGCAAAAAGTGGCGTTATGACTAGTATTTTCATTTTGCACCCCATACTGAAAAAAGTTCCGCATAATATCCTTTTGCGAGCCGCTCCTCACACAAAAATAGAAAATTATTGATATAGTTTTCGTTGTTACTATCAAAGTCATCTATTTTTTGGTCTCTTTTGGTCTCAAATTTTTCTAATTTCATGAGAGAATTGCCTCTCAAAAAAAAGCCACAATACCCCCAAGATTCGATTAAATCAAAAACCTCTTCCATAGGACGATCATTGTGTCTTTGTTCAATTTCAACCAATATTGTTGGACGTTGTCGGTGGAAGAATTTTGATCCACCTTTGAGGACACTATATTCATGCCCTTCCACATCAATTTTTACGAAAGTTACCTCGTCGAAAGTGAAGCTATCTAGAGATGATAATAGGACTATTTCGTCGCGTGTATTTGCATCAATTCCGTCGCCTAACGACGCAGATGCATCATGCTCGTTGCCAAATTCATCTACAGGAATGTGAAGCACTGCCTCACCTGACTTGTCAGAAAGTCCAACTTGGTGAACTGACACGGATTCTTTGCTTGATGCCCATGCCATAAGAACCCGAGAGCATACTGGGTTCGGCTCAAAGACTTGTACTTTCGAGCCCAGTTGCCAAAGTGCATAAGTATATTGGCCTCGATTTCCGCCAATATCAATCACTGTTTCACCACGCTTTACGAGAAATGGGAGCAACTGCAACTCAGCCTCAAGCTGACTTCGCCATTTATTAATCATATATTTAACTGGAACCTGCACAGATATAGGAACCATCGATCTAAGGAAATTTTTCATGATAGTTTAGATCTCTTTGACTAAAGGTGTATTATGAAATTCGTTGCTTCGCAAAATTGGCTGCAGCAATTGGGTAAGGCGGCTTCGCAGCGCCTTTTCAGAGTGATATTTCTCATAGTGAACGCGCAAACTGTGATCATAACCAGCTTCTATTTTAGCAGCATTCTGTAGGGCGTTCAAGAACTGTGCAGGTTCTTTACAAACCTTTAATTGGTTAGTCCATCCAAGTCTAAAACCCACAAAGGCTTCAGGTGTGCCTACAATAGGTTTTCCATGCATAAATGCTTCTGCTGTCTTTGTTTTCATGCCAGAGCCTGATAGAATTGGCGCTACTACAATTTGAGCATGGGCATACCAAGGTGCCAGATCATCAACTTCTCCAATCACACAGAGACCTCCCCATTGCTCTAAACGGACACGATGTGCTTCCATGCCTCTACCTATTACTATTGTTGGAATTGGAGAATGCAAAGCGATATTTTCTGCATACCATGCGAGACCTTCGACATTGGCATAAAAAGAACCGCCAACAAATAACGCGTATTTTTCAATTAGTGGACGCTCCATTTTAGCTGCACCTATATAATAGAAATCAGGAACTACCATTGGCAAAAAATCGGTACCTTGCCGCCCGTGTACTTTAGCTAGTTGTTGAGAGTCTCTGTCATTTAACATTACGCGTATATCGGAGTAGTAGGTTGCCCAACGTTCTGCGATCGTGTTTGATATCAATACTCCTATCGCACGCAATGACGGTGAAGCACGTAATGCATCAAAAAAAAACCGTGCTTCAACGTTGTGATAGAAAGTCACAATAGGAACCTTAACGTTTGCGTTCTTTAACACCCGTGCGAGACGACCAAGGTTAGACCCATCAACAAACACACAATCTGGAGAATCATTTAAAAGCCGACGCACTAGATTTTTCTCGACCGAGGATGTTATCCCGTCAATGCGTCCTATAATGCGCTCAATAACAGATATTGACTTATCGGGGCGCGACAATTGATAAACTTCCAACTGATCATCAGTCACTATACGCAAGCCATTAATTAACAATGCCGATAGTTGTTCGCGCCCACCGTTAGCCTTAAATTCAGGCGTAATTAAAAACACACGAAACGGTCTTTTGCCTTCAAGCATCGTTTCGCACGTAGACAATATCAAACTCACCAACCCCAGCCTTTATCCGGATTGTGTTAATGCAAACCTTCACAACTTCAAAGCCATAGGACGCGTATTTAGTGCATTGCTTCAATTTAGTCTGTTTCTCCAGCATAACTGTTGTCCAATGATGTCTCACCTTGGATAGCAACCATTCCATGCATAATATTGCAGAGCCCTTAAAGAACCTCATGTTCGAACCCTTGCGTGCCCACTTTCAGGAAGGGCCGACCCATCAAGAACAATTCTGAGCTAGAGTGCGGTCAGTTGCCAACCACATTTCGGAGAAATACTGCGAATATTGCTCCACAGCTGCTTCTACTGTAAAATCAAGTGAGCGGGACTTGCGCGCGTCACTTTTAGCTGGAGAGACGCTTTCTTGTAGTGTAGTTAGAATTTTAGATGCAAGGTCACTTGCGTTGTTTACTTCGACGAGATCTCCGTACTTTCCCCCATCCAGAATTTCTTTCGGACCATACTGGCAATCTGTCGCAACAACCGGACACCCGCACGCGAGCGCTTCTATAAGAACATTCCCCAGACCTTCCCAACGGGATGAAAGCACAAATAAGTCCGATCGGGTAACAAACTTGTACGGATTATCTTGCCAACCGACAAAATCGACATTCTCCTCAAGTCTCAGCCTATTTACTCTAGATTCTAAATCGGTACGGAGTGGTCCATCCCCAACAATAATCAAGCGACAATCACTGTACTTTCTAACAATAATCAAAGCATCCAACAATACATCGAAACCCTTCTGCTCGACTAGACGGCCAACAGAAATAAGTGTTTTGAAATCGCGTTGAGTAGGCATAGCAAGCCAGGGATGTGCCAATTGTTCGCCAGCTCTTGCCAGCAGTTTTTGAGATACAACCGGGTTATAGATAGTGCGTATCCGATATTTTGGTAGTTGGATAAGCGTCTCCAGTTCAAGAGCTAAACTTTTAGAAACGGCTATAAACCCATCAGCCCATGGAAATAAAAGCTTGCAGAGTAGCTTTAGAAGATACTTGTCCTTAATATTGTCCGGACGTTCAAACTTTGCTTGAAGAGAATTGTGGGCGCCGATGACCACCTTTGGTTTGTACCCCGAAACAATTTTTGCGGCGACCGCCGCAAGGCCTGTGGCATAGACTGATGTCAAAATAACCAGTGGACGGTGTTTTTTATAATACCGCGCAAGCAAAAACACAGCTTGGCTGAAAGATGAACACCCAAGATCGATAAGATCGACATTCTCCTTTATTTCATCAATTAGTGGACCCTCTCTAGCCATCACCAAAAGCTGGATCCGCCATCCCATGTCTGCGAGACCATTGGCAAGTTCCACCAAAGATTTTTCCGCTCCCCCTATTAATAAAGTGGGCAAAAAAATTGAAATGATTGGTTTCTGCATTTCAATTTATACCTGATATATACGTGAAGTGTTATTAGGATCTTGGGACCAAGTCCAAACACCACGACTTTCATAGAAACGCATTACTTTATTATAAAAGCTTTTGTTTAGCTCCATCCTGTCAATTTGTTTATTGTAAAGCGACGCAGTGTATCGCACTGATTTCTGTTCAATGTGCGTCCAATCCGACTTAAGAGTGATGTCTGACATCAAAAGTGGATGATCTACTGCGCGAAATATAAGGCCTGATAAAAATATGTGATCAAGATGCCCATATTCACCGTGCGGATTATGGGTAAACAAGTAGTCAAAAGACTTTTCACTAATAGCTCTTAGAATGTTCTGCTCCAACTTAACCAAAGAGCCATCACGTTGATTCAACCGATAAAATTCCGAGTCATAATCTAAAATGCTAACGTCAATATCTAGTAATTTGCATAAGTCTTCAGTTACAAATTTTCTGTGGCTGCACCACCGCCGATGTATGTTATTTCTATCAGATGAAATAATAATCAAGCTCTTCTTTATTTCTGGGTTCTGTAAAATAGGCCAACCGCAAACTAGTTCATCGTCACAGTGCGCAAGTACCATAAGGACTCTTTTGCCACTCAACTGGTCTTGTTGGTTCATTGTCGTCTCCAGGCTTTAGAAATCAACTTACGAAACTTCTCCTTGCGCATTTCACTCGTCCAGCGCGGCAACACGTCCTTGTGCCCGACATGAAGAGCAATTGCCTCACGCCAAATGTGCTTACCATCAAAATCACGTGGCGAACAGACACACCATTGAGGAGGCAAAACGCAAGGCTGATAGCCGATATCATAACTCGCATTCACCAAATGAACTGCGCCTCTCCCAGGATGCTGTTTCAATTTTTCAATATAACGCTCAAGTAATATTCGGGCGCTCTTATGACGAGTCGAAAATGCAATTGGTGTAAGATTGTATGTTAGTCCTAATCCCATGGTTCTGTCCGAGGCCGCGTCATAGGTAGAATCCATACCAATACCTCCATCAATTTTTTGTAGCAACCTTGGGTTGATCGGAACCGCCAAACCAAAAATATCCGCAAGTTCAATGAGTGCGCGGAATCTATCAGAAACTATCAACATGTCCGAATCCATTGCAATTACGATATCTGCTGACGATTCAAGCATACCAACAGCCTGGTAATAATCATGAGCCCGCCATCCGTATCGGACCTCATCACAATTAAAAGGAGGTGAAACCTTTATTGTTCTCACAGTTCCCCCTACTTTAAAATCTTGGTCGGTGAATAATGTCACCGCAGCTGATGGAAAAATCTTAAGAAATGAATCCAGGGTTGGATTAAGGCGATCAGCCTGTGACAACTGGCCACCGCCTGCATTCTGCCGTGCGAGTCCAAACTCCGACATAACCAACTCTATGCTATATTTATTCACGATTACCTCTCACGCAAACTGTATCTTCACCGACATCGATGAAACGGTATCGATTATCAAGCAACTTCATCTTGAGTGAAAATCGCTTTTCATCCAAAATCGATGTCCAACCAAAATTGATGATTTCCGGGAATACACCAGCGTCAAAAACTGTATCTATAACATTTTCGGCCGCCTCGTCTATATCAATATATAATAGTGAAATTTTTCTTCCTGGTAATGTTAACATAAATGTTTTGAATGATTGCAAACCGTTATCAAGTATTGACGGCACTACACAGCCACGTAAGCTGTGCTTACGTTTTAATAGATTAAGAGTGTCTGGTATAACTCCGTCATTTGCACCAATTTTCACATAGTAGAAGGATTCTTTATCCTCGAACAATTGACGCTGTACCGCCAATTCGAGCACGTCAAATGGAGCAACTGGATCTGTATAGTGACGAATACGAACTATCTTCACCCCAAAGTATGAAAAAATCTTCTGAAGCGAATCTTTTAACATAACTAGAACTTTCCAATTATGTTTTTTTAAAGCCAACTTACGGATCTCCCTTCAACTGTTACAATGATGTCAATAATAGAGATCATTCGATTCCGAATTGATCAGGTGATAAGCAGACCGTCGAACCCATAGTACGTCCAACTGAATTAGCGCTCCACTCTTTCGATGCTCCTCGCACACATCGCAAGGAACAAAATCTCGCGATTTCATATATGATATCATCTCAGTTAACTGCGGGGCACCTTTATTGTAATCAACGAGTGAGCATTCAATATAGACAAACGTGGCATGGTCTAGTGCCTTTTGTGCTCCTTCCATGATATCTATCTCAGAGCCTTGCGTATCAAGCTTGATCACGTCAGGAAGTGGCAAAGATTGATGTTTGATTAGTTTGTCGAGCGTGGTCGCCCGTTTCGTTACAGACTCAACATTATCATAGACTGATGTATTCTCTTTGTAATATGAATCGCCTGTCGCCCCCTTGCCAAACCACTGAACCTCTTTATCTCTATCAGAGAGGACCCCTGTGAAAAAACGAAAGCCACGATCCTTTAATCGGGAAGCGTGCTCTTCGTTAGCTTCGAAAAGTATGAATTCTGCTTTGATATGTCGGCTCATATATTCTGACCAGTAACCATGTCGTGCGCCAATATCATACACAACGTTACATGGAAGGCCTACCTTTCGAGCGGCGTTAAGGCTCTTCGGGAGGCGACGATGCATCAATTGAAGGCTAATAAATTCTTCAAACGCGGGGATGGTGTTGAACAGTTTATCCAGTGATTTACGACCAATATACCGGGTCGCGAGCACTGGGTGACGCAGTCCATTAACTATTCTTGAAAACATTACTTATCTATAGCTCCATATTTGATTTGGTTATTATTAAGTTCATTCTAATGGTATCAAGTTTCCACCAATCATGGCTTTAAAGTACTCACCTTTTGGCTGAACCTCGTTCCATAATTCGATCGATGGCGCCGATGGGAAAGCCAAAAAGTTGACACAATCGGGTCGCCCGCCGCAGGTGACCTCGTTTATCATGTAGATGACGTAGCCAACGGAATGAAGTACCGCAAATATCGCGTCAATATCATCGATCGTAATGTGCGATTCAAATGCGACGATTGGCCGGTCTGCTTTCAGCATTTCGAGCGATCCACGAAGGGCCATCAGCTCCATTCCCTCGACGTCTAGGTGCAGGAATCCAACATTCTCAATGCGCCCTACCTGATGAAGGCGATCGAATGACGAAGCCCCAACCGGGTGTTTTGCCCCGTAGCGTGTCATTGGCTGCTCAGTAAAATAGGTATGGTTTACATCCGAGAAGGGGTAGAGCAATCCTTCGCTGTCACCGATCGCCATTACGAACGCATCGATATTGGTCAGCCCGTTTGTCCTCGCAACAGAATTGAGGTAATCAATGTTTCCAGCACTCGGGTCAATGGCATAAATTGTGCCCCCCACCAACTGGGACCATGAGAGGGCCGAATCTCCATTTGCAGCCCCTACATCAATGAAGTTGCGCCGCGGATCTATTACGCGAACCTTTAAAGCCCAAGCTATGAGAGCTCGAAACAGCACTTCGCGCTGATCAAACAAATTCTTGGACCTGTCATAATTGCCAAACTTAGGCAATCGCAGTGCCGTCTCACCTTCCTCATCAAACTTAACTTTGAAACCAGCCTGCACCAAGAAGAGTGCAGAGGAATTACCAAAATATGGCACTCGTCGAAGTAGGGCGCGCGCAACACGCCGAGCAGTAATCTTGTCAGAAATGCCCTCCACCTCAACCAACTTGTTAGTATCAGGCATAGGCTGAAAACCGATATGATTTGAGGGCGAGTTTAAAATTTAGCATTTTCATTTTGTCTCCGGATAGTACGAATTAATCTTTGTTACATAATAAGTTATAGAACTATTGGGGAAGTGTAAGAAGCACAAATTAGGTATCACATCCCGTCAGGAAGTATGGCTGGTTCTCGAACATCTGCGGCTTGAGTTTGCGCCAGCCTTTCAAAAGAAGCGTTGCCTGCCATGAGCGCATCCCAGCTGTCACAGCCGACCATTTGACCTTTATCAAGTACAATAATTCGATCACATCGCTTTACGGTAGTCAATCGGTGGGCGATCATCAGAACCGTTTTATCACCTGGAAGGGCGTCAATTGACTCTATCACTTCAGCCTCTGTCAAATTGTCGAGTGCACTTGTGGCCTCATCAAATACAATGAGATCGGCATCGTGATAAAGCGCACGCGCGATCCCTATGCGCTGTCGCTGGCCGCCAGACAGGCGTACTCCGCGCTCTCCTATAGGCGTCTGGTATCCAGACGGTAAGTCTTCAGTAATAAACTGATCAATTCTGGCAATCCTAGCCGCCCTAAGTATACGCTCATGATCGATTTTCTCAGGCTGCACACCGAGAGCGATATTTTCTATCACGGGAGCGTCCGTTAAAAAAATGTCTTGTGGCACGTAGCTAACGCTCTGCATCCAGGCACGGACATTCCCTGCGGTAATTTCGGCTTCATCAGCGACCAGTTGGCCCTCATTCGGCTCAAGAAGGCCGAGTATGACATCCGCCAATGTCGTTTTGCCTGCCCCCGTGCTACCGACGATTCCAATTTTCTCACCAGCACGGATCGACAGGGAGATGTTGCGCACCCCAGCCTGATCAGAATTTGGATATCTATATGATACCGCATCCAGACGAAGCTCCTGCTTTAGGCTAAGACCAGTGATAGGCGTTCTTGGAAGGTCAGTGAGGTTTTTACCGAGCACAAGATCCTCATGCACTGCATTCACAGCGGCAGAAGCTGTCTGGATATACGCCAAGGATTGATAGATCTTCGATAACTCTGGCATAAGGCGCTGCCCTGCAAAGGCAAATACGCCCATAACGGGCAAGAGACCCCCTAATGCAGCGCCAGTTTCAATACCGGCGGGATCAATCAAAACAAGGCAGAGCAGAATGACACCCCCCAGCGCTACCGTCTGAAGGGCAAAATGCGGCACTTCCGAAATGAGATCAACCTTAATGTCCGTCCTAGCCATCCTGATTGAGGGTTTCTTAAAGCGGTCAAGGTAGAAAATTTCACGCCCTAGAAGCTTTATGTCCTTGATCCCAGTCAGGGCTTCGTTTGCAAATCGGTACCTCTGTCTATTGGCCGCCAGGCTTGCCTGGCCAAGTCTTTTAAGGATACGCCGTGTGGTAATGTAAGTTAGCCCGAACATGCTCCCCAGCAGGGCAAAAGCGGCAACTGCAACAATAGGTTCAACCCAAATGAGCAATCCCAAGATAGCTGATGTCGTGAGGCAAGCTGCAATGAACTCTGCTACGGGTCTAAAAAATAGTCTGACCACCCTCTGAGACTCATCCAGTACACGCGGCCCCATTTCACCTGAATGGCGATTTAGGAAAAAGGCGTATGGCTGTGCAAGGTAGTTTGCAAGCAAGCTAAGGCTGATCGAATGCATACGCATTGTCGCAAAGCGCGACACCACCCATGTTTTTACAATCTGGAGTATACTTGATATTAGGATGACAAGGAAGGAGGCCAGCCCGAGACCCATCAGAAAGCCATAAACAGATGTGATACCTAACGCATCATACGCCCAGGCAAGAGCGGGTTTCGTCTCAATGAGGGACGGATCCGCCAGAACCGAGAGAAAGGGCATCACTGACCCTACCATCACAGCAGAGGAGAGCGCGCCCAGTATGATCACCACAAGCACGATCAACGAATTGCGTTTCTCATCCACATTCAAAAGCTCCCAGGCCTTTCTCCAAGTTCCCAGATCAATCATTAGATGTAGCCAACGCAGTTGTATTCATGAACGACACCCCCAACAACTGAGCAATGAAGCAAGCCTGTTTGCCAGTCAAGGACAGAATTTTAACTGCCTGTGCTAATCCAATGAATAGCATTGATTTATTCATATCACGAAAGGGAGAAAAATATAAACTGCTTATATACTTTGCAGAATTTCCAGCAATAAGACTTCGAGCTAGAAATGTACCAAAGACGGCCACGCCGGCGCCTACAACAAAACCGTCACCAATAGGCGGGCTTGCAGATAGTCTCTGTCCAATGTGCTCACTACATGGAAATCCCAAGCCCATACTCAAAGCCGCAGATCGCTTTCATCACGCGCAAATACACTTTTCAGGTCGCAGAACACATGACCAGGGCGGCCATAGCCGCGCAGCGCTGCGGCTCCAGCCTTTCGGTAGCTGTCATGCGCTACAGCTAGGATTACGCCGTCATAGGCCTCAGGTTCAAGGGTCGTGACCAATTCCAGCCCGTACTCCTGCTGCGCATCTGCCTCATCGACCCACGGATCATGCACGTCCACATACACACCATAGTCGCGCAGTTCCGCTACCACATCCACAACACGTGTATTACGCAAGTCAGGGCAGTTTTCCTTGAAGGTCAGCCCCAGTATCAAGACGCGCGCACCATCTACGTGGACGCGCCGTTTAAGCATCGCCTTCACCAGTTGGCTGGCCACATATGCGCCCATGCCGTCATTTATGCGCCGCCCAGCGAGGATGACTTGAGGATGATACCCCATCGCCTCGGCTTTATGGGTCAGGTAGTAGGGGTCAACTCCTATACAGTGCCCACCAACTAGACCCGGCCGGAAGGGCAAAAAGTTCCACTTAGTCCCAGCGGCTTTCAGCACGGCATCCGTATCAATGCCCATCTTGTTGAAGATAATTGCCAATTCGTTAACTAGTGCAATGTTCAGATCGCGCTGCGTGTTCTCTATCACCTTGGCTGCCTCTGCAACACGAATACTTTCAGCCTTGTAGGTGCCTGCAGTGATGATGCTAGCATAAAGTTGATCTACTTCTTCTGCAATCTGGGGTTTAGATCCAGACGTCACCTTGAGGATATCAGGCAGGCGGTGCTGCTTATCACCAGGGTTGATCCGCTCGGGTGAATACCCTACAAAAAAGTCATCGTTAAAGGTAAGACCAGACACACGCTCTATAACAGGCACGCAATCTTCCTCGGTCGCACCCGGGTAGACCGTGGACTCATAGATTATGATATCACCACGCTTCAGGATGCCACCCAGCATTTTTGAGACAGTGAGAAGTGGAGTTAGATCTGGGCGCTTATGTGCATCTATTGGTGTGGGCACAGTCACGATGTAGATCGACGCAGCAGCAAGATCAGAATAATTGCTGGTGAATGTAAGCTGGTTAGCTGCTGAAAATTCGTCTTTGGAGATCTCTAGCGTTGCGTCATGCCCATCGCGCAGTGCATCAATCCGGTCCACATTAATATCGAACCCAATCACGGGACGCAATTTACCAAACTCTACGGCGAGAGGAAGGCCAACGTAGCCAAGGCCAATTATAGCAATCATTTTCTCATCGGTTGTCATTTCCCAGAATACTCCCGATACCAATCCACGAACTTCATAATGCCCTCACGGAAATCCGTCTGCGGCCGATACCCCGTCAAAGTTTTTAATAAATCTGCATTCGCCCATGTTGCAGGCACATCACCTGTCTGCATGCCCATGTAATTGCGCTCAGCTTTCTGACCGAGGCAGTCCTCGATTGCATCCACAAAGTCCAGCAAACGTACTTTGTCAGAGTTACCTATATTCACAACGCGAAAGGGAGCCACAGGTGAGAGATTATCGCCCTCGGGCACTACACCATTTTCTGAACGGACAGGAACCGTGTCGATGAGTAGGCGTATCGCGTGCGCAAGATCATCAACGTACGTAAAATCGCGGTACATGTCTCCATTGTTATAAATGTCGATAGGGCGCCCATCGAGGATCGCATCTACAAACTTGTAAAGAGCCAAATCGGGGCGGCCCCAGGGACCGTAAACGGTAAAAAACCTGAACATCGTCGTTGGAAGGTCGTAGAGATGCGCATAGGCATGACCCATACTCTCGTTTGCCTTTTTGGTGGCCGCATAAATCGTCAGCTGCGTGTCGGCCTTTTCCGTCTCGACAAACGGCATCTCTGTATTGGCCCCATAGACCGAAGATGTTGATGCCATGAGTAAGTGTTGCACGCCAAGTCTGCGCGCAGCCTCCATCACGTTAAAAGTCCCAATCACATTGCTATCGAGGTAGGCGCGTGGATTTTCCAAGCTATAGCGGACGCCGGCCTGTGCTGCCAGGTGGATGATTACTTCCGGCTGGAAATCATCTGTGACTGTGTCAAATTTGACCTGATCTTCCAACATGCCCACTGTCATTTTAAAATTTGGGTTTTGCAGCAACATCTGGTGGCGGCGCTGTTTGAGAGCCACATCATAGTAATCCGTCATGCCGTCGTAGCCGTGCACACGAAACCCTTCAGCCAAAAGTAACTTGCTCAGGTGAAAACCAATAAAGCCGGCAGTGCCTGTGATGAGAACTTTTTTCAAAATAAATGCCTTTGTTTGTTATTTGACGCGACCGTGTAACGCATCATTGCACGACACGATATTTTTCGAGTGTAAAAATGAGATGAAGCGCATCACGATAAGCCTGAATGACGATTCCCTGATCAAAACTTGTGGCCATTTTTGCCCTTCCAGCACGCCCCAAGCGCGCCATCTCCGCGCTTGGGAGCGCCATAAAAGTTTCAATGCATCGAGCCAAATCATCGTCATCTTGCACTTTGCACAAGAAGCCTGTCTCTCCGTCCTCGACGACCGACCTGCAGCCAGGCACATCCGTCGCAATCAAAGGCCGCGCCATTGAGGCTGCTTCTATCAGGGTGCGCGGCGCCCCTTCGCGGTAGGACGGCAGGACCACGCAGTGCGCCGCTGCAATGTAGGGTCGCACATCGTCTGTCGTGCCAAGGTAGTCGATGATGCCGTCCTCTTCCCATGACATAACCGTTGCCAAATCTATTGCCGTCCTGTTGGCAGCATCAACAGCACCGAGAAGTTGAAAGCGTGCAAGAGGATAGTTTGATTTCACTTTGCGTGCTGCCGCAACAAACTCGAACACACCCTTGTCGCGTAGGAGCCGTGCAATCATCAGAAAGACGGGAGCATTCTTATTTTCTGCATAGTCAGTTGCTATGAAGTGGTTCAGGTCAATCCCAGAGCCAGGCAATAGACGCGCCTGCTGCGCCGTGACGATTTTCCGCGTTAAAAATAATTTTCTGTCATCTTGATTTTGAAAAAAGATTACGCGGAGGTTGCGGAAAGCATAGCGATAGAGACCACCAGCAATTAACTTCAAAAAACCACCCGACAGAAAGGCCGTGCCGAGGCCTGTTACATTGGGGATGAAGGGGATCCCGAGTCGGCGTGCAGCGAGGGCTCCAAAGATGTTGTTTTTGATGGTGAAACTGAAAATCACATCTGGTCGTTCTATCCGGAATATCTTTCTCATGCACCGGATCAATTTAACATCCTGAAGCGGATTTAGACCCTTTAAGCTCATCTTCAGGGGCAAGAACTTGCATCCGAGGCTTTCAAGTGCCGCCACGCTGTCGTCACGCGGCGCAAGGACAGTGACACTATGACCGTCCAGAATCATTTCCGCGACGAGGCCGTGACGGAAATTCAGAACGTTCCATGCAGCGTTGACGGTGATGAGAATATGCATTGAAAGGTTCGGACCTAAATGTAATGTCCCGCGTAAAGCCATCGCGGGCCATTCAAAGTTTTCGAAGACATAACAGCAATCATTATGAAGCCCTGCACTAGGTCATCAACGATACAAAAACTGCGATTAAACGCCTATGGTGCCGAGCGTATCGTACAGGCTTCAATATAAATAGTTTAATCATTATCAATCAGCCCAGCAATTTGAGCGACAATATAAAAAACCCTATTAATCATTTCACCACCGCCTTAGGTATTCTCTTTTAAGCCAGGAATTTACATGATGTTATTATAATTAAGTGCACCATAACGACCTAGTGGCTGTAGAGTGTAGTCGCTACTCGTTTGCTATGTTGTTAACGAAATGTAATGCCTACTTTAAAGCACTATATTTAGTCCATGGTTGATAACCTAAATTGGTTCACACTCGAGAATAGCTTTAGTAAACTTTAATAGCGCCATGTTAAGCCAACCACATGGATCATATTCTTTAAGAGGCTTACAATTCAGAATTTAACCCTGCATCTTGCTCAATATCAGATATTTCTTTTTTTAATAGTTCATATTCTTGCTTTTTGCGTGCAAGAAATTTGCTTGTAATCAAAGATTTCTCACGAATACCTTTTGGGGTTAAGATATAAGAATATTTTGTCTTTTGTGAATTTTCTTTAAAATTTGAAAGCTTAACAAATCCTTTATCTATAAGAGATGTTAACAAATAGTAGGCAGAGCCATTAGAAATCCCAACTTTCTTAGCAAGTTCCCGTGAAGTCATTTGAGGGTTACTACTTATCATATGAATAACCCTCAACTTTGCATCTTCTTGATGTTCTTTACGACGGCTAGCCATTAATAGCTACCGCACAAGGCTTTACTACGTAGCTTTGTAAATTGTATTTGAAATATAAGTTCGTTATTTTCATAACATTCAAAATTGAACATGCACTTATACAAATCTTTGTCAATATTAATATAGGTATCATTATGATATTATAAAAATAAATGTTCAGGATTTTTAACATAATGATCATATATATAAGTATAAAAAATCGTTGACATGGCTATAATCAAAATAATATAATTATTAATAATAATATTAAAAAAAATTATATGATAAAAAAAAATTTGCTCAAAAATGAACGGTAATTCATAGGTATAATTACATGTCAAAAGAATGGTTCATTTTACAGTTTAAGCCAAATTCACATCATCAAGCCACAAAAAATTTAACCCGGCAAGGGTTTGAAACATTTTTACCTTTGCATGATACCACATTCCGAAAATCATCTCGATTTATAAATACTGTTCAACCTCTATTTCCAGGCTACATGTTCATCACATTTGATAGAGCAGAATCAAAATGGCATAAAATAAATAATACTTACGGTGTATCCCGTTTAGTTACCTTTAATTCTAATCTTAAATCAATTCCTACCACATTTGTTTATAGTTTGATGAAACGTTACGATTTATCGGGTAAATTACTACCTATGGAAAAATTAAAGGAAGGTGATCAGGTAAAGGTTTTAAAGGGACCTTTTGCAAATTTTATTGCTACTGTTGAAACATATGAAACAGATCAACGGATATGGATCCTTATGGATATAATGGGCAGGAAAACAAAAATTCAAACTCCATCAGATACCCTTGAACCATCTAATTAATATATTGACTCAAATTTAATTATTCTCTTTCATAACCAGTTGGATTGAGCTTGTGCCAACGCCAAGTATCCTCACAAATGTTTTTAATGTTTCTTTCTGTTTTCCAACTCATTTTTTCAGATGATCTTGAAGAATTTGCCCAAAAGGCGGCAAGATCTCCGTCCCGACGAGGTGAATATTTAAATTTAATTGTAACACCAGAAGTATCTTCAAAACTTTTTATCAACTCAAGAACAGTAGTACTTTTCCCTCCTCCAATGTTTAATATTTCAAACTTATCCAGCTTATTTTGATTTAAAGCACCTATATGCGCCAGAGCTAAATCTACAACATGAATATAATCCCTTGCTCCAGTTCCATCTGCAGTCTTATAGTCATTACCAAAAATATTTAAATGTTCCCGGCGCCCATCAGCTACTTGTGCGATATACGGCATCAAATTATTTGGAACACCAATTGGATTTTCCCCAATTTGACCAGACTCATGGGCTCCGACAGGGTTAAAATATCTGAGAACGGTTCCCTTTCGTTTTAACTCTACTTTTGTCCAATCACTGATTATATTTTCGATCATTAACTTTGTGCGCCCATATGGATTAACTGGATTAGTTGGGTGCTCTTCATCATAGGGAAGATATTTCGGTTTACCATAAACTGTAGCTGATGATGAAAAAACAATGTTATTACATTCAGCTTTAGACATGGCTGTGAGCAATGATATGGAGCCCCCAACATTTACATCATAATACTTTATTGGATCTGCTACACTCTCACCAACAGCCTTCAATCCAGCAAAATGAATGACTGAATTTGGTTTAAAGGTATTAAAAATTTTATCTAACGCATTTGAGTCACGAATGTCTGCATTCATAAATTGTAATTCACAATTAGTTATACATCTAACGCGCTCAAGTGCAACTTCATGTCCATTCGAGAGGTTGTCTATTACAAAAACTTCATGACCGGATTTTAAAAGCTCAACACATGTATGACTACCAATATAACCAGCACCGCCTGTTACAAGAACTCTCATATTAATTTTCCATTGCAGTTATTTATCTTTTTTTTAAAATTACATTTAGCTCTTTAAAAAAATATATTCCAGAAGAATTGCCGCATTGCCTTTTTTGTTAAAAACACCCAACATAAATAAAAATTAGAGAATATATCATGAGCACAAACACGTCACTAATAGCAAGATCAAAGCCTGCTAACTTCAATTGGGAAGACCCTTTTTTATTAGAGAATCAGCTCACCGAAGAAGAACGCATGATACGCGACACTGCTAAAGCTTATTGTCATGATAAGCTTATGCCAAGAATCATTGAAGCTAACCGCAATGAAATATTTCACAGAGAAATCATGAATGAAATGGGTGAGCTTGGTTTGCTAGGCTCTACAATACCTGAAGAATTTGGTGGTGTTGGCGCTAATTATACATCTTATGGATTAGTTGCTCGCGAAGTAGAACGTGTTGATAGCGGATATCGCTCCGCTATGTCAGTTCAATCATCTTTGGTAATGCATCCAATTTTTGCATACGGGGATGATAATCAAAGAAACAAATATCTTCCTAAATTAGCATCTGGCGAATTGGTAGGGTGCTTCGGCCTTACTGAGCCAGATCATGGTTCAGATCCAGGCGGAATGCTAACAAGAGCAAAACAAGTAGATGGTGGATACTTAATTTCAGGTGCAAAAAACTGGATTACAAATTCACCAATAGCAGATGTTTT
>Ga0209532_1000496_pt1 | contig 33587 bp, 32 predicted proteins | sample COG_02_FD_184746 | JGI IMG/M metagenome (GOLD analysis project Ga0209532, IMG submission 184746) | Pelagic Microbial community sample from North Sea - COGITO 998_met_02 (SPAdes) (version 2) | ecosystem: Environmental > Aquatic > Marine > Neritic zone/Coastal water | place: Helgoland, sampling... | reverse complement strand
ATTTGTCCCCGGCGAATATGTCGTAGGGCTCCTAGCATCCATTTTCTTAGAAAAAGAGTACGGCGGCAAGATTGTCCACGACCCCAGAGTGATTTGGAACACCCAAGGCATTGTCGCTCAAAAGGGCGGCATCGCAGTGCAATCCAAAACGGGCCACGCCTTCATCAAGCAGACCATGCGCGCGCGCAGAGCGGTTTACGGCGGCGAGATGTCGGCGCACCATTACTTTCGCGACTTTGCATATTGCGACAGCGGCATGATCCCTTGGCTTTTGATTGCTGAGCTCGTTTCCCGCTCTGGGCGCTCGCTTGGGGATTGGGTGAAAGATCGATATGCCGCCTTCCCAAGTTCGGGTGAAATCAACTTCACGGTGGCGGACGCAGGCGTGGCGATTGAAAACGTCTTGTCAGCCTACCGCGCTGATGCGCTTTCAATAGATGAAACGGATGGTGTGAGCCTGGCATTTGACGATTGGCGCTTTAATCTAAGACGCTCAAATACCGAGCCGCTCGTGCGCTTGAATGTTGAGGCCAAAGGCAATGCGGACGCGCTTGCGGCACATGTGAGCGCGATTGCGGATTTACTTGGCGGGACGCGTGCTTAGGGCGGCCGATAATGGGGTGTTATGGGTAGGTAATGTATTGGGCCGCCGGAAAAAAACCTGTGTTGAAAATTAAATGCCTGATTTTGAAAATGTAGTAATTGGTGCCGGTGTTGTAGGCTTGGCAATTGCTAGAGAACTCGCGCAGAGGGGACGGGGTGTTCTTGTTGTAGAGAAGGAACAGTCTTTTGGGATGGGGATTTCTTCACGTAATAGTGAGGTGATTCACGCTGGCATTTACTATCCTGAAGGCAGTCAAAAAGCTTTTCACTGTGTACGCGGCCGCAAAATGCTTTACGAGTATTGTTGTGAAAAAGCTGTACTTTTCAAAAAGACTGGAAAGTTGATTGTAGCAACTGATCCGAGTGAGGACGGAAAGTTACAGGCTATTGCGGCACAAGCTCAAGCGAACGGCTTGGTTGGTGAAGATGCACTTTTGCCTCTTACACGAGCGGCAGCGCGCGAACTAGAGCCCGAGCTTTCTTGCTCGAGTGCATTGTTATCCCCATCTACCGGAATTGTGGATAGCCACGCGTACATGACACAGTTACTTTCAGATGCTCAAGTTAGTGGAGCCGAGTTTTCTTTCAGGACTGGTATCAATGGCTTTAAACCGGGGTCGCCTCATCGACTAAAAGGCATCAGTAATGGAGAACAATTCGATATCACGGCACAAAACATATTTTTTGCTGCAGGCCTACACACTGTCAAAATTTGCAGATCAGCAGGTTTTCTGACGCCTCAAGATTACTGGCTCAATGGCAACTACTTCACTCTCAATCAAACTGGTCCGTTCAGTCGACTGATATACCCTGTACCTGTAGAGGGGGGGCTAGGTGTTCACGTGACCATTGATATGGGCGGGCAAACTCGTTTTGGTCCAGATACTCAAGCCATCGAAACTGAAAATTACGATGTCGAGCCAGCGCGGTCGATAAAATTTGAAAGATCAATTCGAAAGTATTGGCCTGGGCTGCCGGACGATTCTATATTGCCTGGTTACGCTGGGATCAGACCGAAGCTAAAGACCGCATCGGGTCGTGAGGCAGACTTCATTATCGACGGGCCAGAACAGCTGGGATTTGAAGGTCTAGTTGCCCTATATGGGATTGAGTCCCCAGGGCTTACGTCTAGTTTGTCATTGGGCGAGGCGGCTTACAATACGATGTTCGGCAACGCATGAAATACAATGTGTTAGCTTACAATGCAAACGCGAAAGAATTTTCAAGATGAATAGAGTTTTAATCACGGGAACGGCGGGTTTCATCGGCTATCATTTGGCTAATTTACTTTTGGCGGAAGGATTTCGTGTTCATGGCTATGACGGCATGACCGACTACTACGACGTCGCTCTCAAACAGCGACGCCATGCCATGCTGCTTCAAAAGCCTGGGTTTTTAGCGACAGAAGGAATGCTAGAGGATGACAGTAAATTCGACAAGATTGCCGATGAATTTGAACCTGATATCATCATCCACCTAGCCGCGCAGGCTGGAGTGCGGTACAGCCTTGAGAATCCTCGCGCCTATCTAAATTCCAATGTTATCGGCACATTGAATGTGATGGATGCAGCTCGTAGGCACGAGGTTAAACACCTGTTAATGGCTTCTACATCGTCCGTTTACGGGGCCAATACTGAAATGCCGTTTACCGAAATTGAAAAGGCGGATACGCAATTAACCATATATGCGGCAACGAAAAAAGCAAACGAGAGCATGGCGCATTCCTATGCTCATCTTTACAATTTACCTACCACAATGTTCCGATTTTTTACTGTATATGGGACCTGGGGGCGACCAGATCTGGCGCTTTTCAAATTTGTATCTGCGATGATCGAAGATCGACCGATAGATATCTACAACCACGGTGAAATGTACAGAGATTTCACCTACGTCGAAGATCTAGTGAGGGGTATTCGCCTTTTAATCGATGCGGTGCCCGAGCGCCCAGTGGATGGCATAGTGCCTGAAGGCGATAGTCTGTCGCCAGTTGCGCCTTACCGCGTGGTGAATATAGGCAATTCTGACAAGGTGAAGTTGTTGGATTTTGTTGAAGCAATCGAAGATGTGCTGGGTAAAAAAGCTATTCGTAACTATATGCCGATGCAGATGGGTGATGTGCCAGCAACTTGGGCTGATGCTTCGTTGTTGCAAAACCTCACGGGATATCGTCCGCAAACGGATTTCCGCGATGGTATAGCGCGTTTTGTTGAATGGTACCGGGAATATTATAATGTCTGAATTAAATCAGCTATCTGTCTCTCCTGAGACTTCCAAACTTGCGGTAATTGGCCTTGGCTATGTTGGGCTGCCACTTGCAGTGGAATTTGGCAAACGGCGGCCGGTGGTCGGCTTTGATGTCAATACCGACCGTATCAATGCCCTGCAAGCAGGGCATGACGCGACTTTAGAGGTCAGCGACGAAGAACTAGCCGGTGCATGCGAGCTGCAATTTTCATCGAACCTTTCAGACCTGCAGGAATGCAATACCTTCATTGTTACTGTGCCTACACCGATCGATAAACATAAGCGCCCCGATCTTACCCCATTGATCAAAGCGTCAAAAGCCATCGGCAAAGTATTGAAGCGGGGCGACGTAGTGATCTATGAATCAACCGTCTATCCCGGTGCCACCGAAGAAGACTGCATTCCAGTGTTGGAGAGTGTTTCGGGGCTGAAATTCAACTTGGATTTCTTTGCTGGATACAGTCCTGAGCGCATCAATCCCGGTGATAAAACCCATCGCCTTACCACAATCATCAAGGTTACCTCTGGTTCTACGCCTGAAATCGCGGACTTCATCAACGATCTTTATGCATCCATTATAACTGCGGGCACGCACAAGGCTGAGTCAATCCGAGTGGCTGAGGCAGCCAAGGTTATTGAAAACACCCAACGCGATCTAAACATTGCGTTAATCAATGAATTGGCGATGATTTTCAACCGTATGGGTATCGACACTGAAGCAGTGCTAAAGGCCGCGGGAACCAAATGGAATTTTCTACCGTTCCGCCCGGGCCTGGTTGGTGGGCATTGCATTGGTGTGGACCCTTATTACCTGACCCACAAAGCCGAGGCAATTGGTTATTACCCCCAGATCATTCTGGCCGGACGGCGTCTGAATGATGGGATGGGGGCCTATGTTTCTGGGCAGTTGGTCAAAGCATTGCTTCGCAAACGCATCCATGTGCAGGGCGCGCGGGTTCTGATTATGGGGCTGGCATTCAAAGAAAACTGCCCTGACCTTCGTAACACCCGCGTTGTGGATGTGGTTGCAGAATTGAAAGATTACGGCATCAACGTCGATGTTTTTGACCCTTGGGTCGATTCCGCCGAAGCCGAACATGAATACGGCATCACCCCTATCGCCAAGCCACAATCCGATGCTTATGACGGCATCGTTCTGGCGGTTGCACATCAGGAATTCTTGGAAATGGGCCTAGCCGAAATGCGCAAACTGGGTCGCGAAGAACACGTTCTTTACGACCTGAAATATGTTCTTCCCGCCGATCAAAGCGATTTGCGGCTGTAACAAGGAGAGACGAAATTGAAACGCTTTGCTCTTATCGGTGCCGCCGGCTACATCGCACCACGCCACATGATTGCGATCCGCGAAACAGACAATGAATTGGTTGCGGCGCTGGATCCCAATGATTCGGTCGGCATCATCGATAGCCATTTCCCAGACGCGGATTTTTTTACCGAATTCGAACGTTTTGATCGGCACGTTGACAAACTGCGCCGGTTGGACAAAGCGATTGATTACGTATCTATCGCGTCGCCGAACTATCTGCATGATAGCCACATGCGCTTTGCCCTGCGCTCCGGTGCGGATGCGATTTGTGAAAAGCCGCTGGTGCTGAACCCTTGGAATATTGACGCCCTAAAAAAGATCGAAGCCGATACGGGCAATAAGGTTAACACGATCTTACAGCTGCGTTTGCACCCATCGATTGTCGCCCTGCGCGAAAAGGTACAATCTTTAGATCAGGACACGAAATATGATGTAGACCTAACTTATATCACATCGCGCGGTCAGTGGTATTTGCAAAGCTGGAAAGGCAACACCGATAAATCCGGCGGCATCGCTACTAATATCGGTGTGCATTTCTATGATATGCTGCATTTTGTGTTCGGCGAGGTTCAACAAAGTGTCGTGCACCTTGCCACCCCAACCAAGACCGCAGGGTATCTGGAATACGAACACGCCCGGGTGCGTTGGTTCCTATCCATCGACGTCAACGACGTGCCACAGGCCGAACGCGCTAAGGGCAAGCGGACATTCCGTGCTATCACAGCGAATAGCGAAAACATAGAATTTTCCGATGGCTTTACCGATCTGCACACTCGCAGCTACCAAGAAATCTTGGCGGGCCGTGGTTTCGGGCTGGACGAAAACCGGGTGGCGATTGAAACCGTCGCTGGGATCCGGCAAGCGGCCGTGGTGAGTTCTGGCGAAATCCACCCCTTTGTCGTCCGGTCAAGCGAATGAGCATCAGTGTCCATTCCACCGCCATCATTGACGATGGCGCTCAAATCGGCGCGGGCAGCCGGGTTTGGCACTTTGTACATGTGTGCAGCGGTGCCAAAATCGGAAAGGGCGTGTCATTGGGGCAGAATGTTTTTGTGGGCAACAAGGTTGTGATTGGCGATTATTGTAAGGTGCAAAACAACGTTTCGGTTTATGATAACGTTACGTTAGAGGAAGGGGTGTTCTGCGGTCCATCCACGGTGTTTACAAATGTTTACAACCCCCGATCCTTGATCGAGCGTAAAAATGAATACCGCGATACACTGGTCAAGATTGGCGCGACGTTGGGTGCGAACTCTACTATTGTTTGTGGCGTTACCATTGGTGCGCATGCCTTCGTCGGTGCAGGCGCGGTCGTTCAGAAGGATGTACCTGACTTTGCCCTGGTGGTCGGCGTTCCGGCCCGCCAGATCGGCTGGATGAGCGCGCATGGCGAGCGGCTGGATCTGCCGGTGACAGGAGAGGGCGTTGCCGTCTGCCCGCATACAGGTGATCGGTACCGCTTGCAAAACGGCAGTGTGACCCGCGAGGAAGGGAAAAAATGATTCCAGTAATAGATCTTGCCACCCAGCAAGAGCGTGTACGCGAAAAGATCGATGCTAGTATTGCCCGGGTTCTTGTGCATGGCAAATACATCCTAGGCCCAGAGGTGACCGAACTAGAGGAACGATTGGCCGAATATACTGGTGCCACCCATTGCATCAGTTGCGCGAATGGCACCGATGCCCTTCAGATTGCCCTGATGGCGCTGGGGGTGCGACCAGGCGATGAGGTTGTAACGCCGGGCTTTTCTTACATCGCTACGGCCGAGGCTGCCGCTGTTCTGGGCGCACGTCCAGTCTATGTCGATATAGATGAAACGACGTTTAATCTTGATCCTAGTCTGCTTGAGGCGGCGATTACGCCCCGAACGAAGGCGATCATACCGGTTTCGCTTTACGGTCAGGCTGCCGATTATGACACGATCAACGCAATTGCGGAAAAGCGTGGTATCCCAGTGATCGAGGACGGCGCACAAAGTTTCGGTGCGCGTTACAATGGACGCAAATCGGGCAATTTAACAACCATCGGTTGCACTAGTTTTTTTCCATCGAAACCCTTGGGCTGTTACGGAGATGGGGGCGCGATCTTCACCAGTGACCCAGAGCTGGCAACTGTAATGCGGCAAGTGGCTCGGCATGGGCAAGACCGTCGATACCATCACATCCGTATTGGCGTGAATTCGCGTCTCGATACGATTCAGGCGGCCGTGCTCTTGGCAAAGCTTGATATCCTTGATGATGAGATCGCAGGCCGGGACGCGGTGGCCGCGCGCTATAGCGCTGCTTTTTCGGCGACCAATTCGGTGACCGCGCCGTGTATCGTTGAGGGGCGTCGTTCGGCATGGGCGCAGTACACTGTTCGCGTGAAGGATCGCGATGCAGTGCAATCCGCGCTAAGCGCAGCCGGAGTCGCAACGGCGATACATTATCCACTGGCCCTAAACCGCCAACCGGCGGTGGCCAGCGGTGCGCATGTGCCGCGCGGCGATGAAGCTGCAAAAGAAGTTCTGAGCCTGCCCATTTCGCCATATCTAACGGCGGATGAACAGGCCCATATCATTGAGACATTAAGCGCCGCGGCGCAAGTAGACACAGCAAGTATGAGAGGCTGAATTATGGATATTCGAGGTCAAAATCTACTAGTCATCGGCGGTGCCGGCCTGATCGGCTCGCATACGGTGGACAAGCTTCTGGCCGAGGACGTTGGGTCGATCACGATCTACGACAATTTCGCCCGCGGCCGGGAAGAAAACCTAGCTGACGCACTAAAGGACCCACGCGTTAGCATATACGAGGTCGGCGGCGACATTTTGCAGACAGATATCCTTGATTCTGCCATGAAGCAGCGCAAGATTGATGGCGTGTTCCACTTTGCGGCGCTTTGGCTGCTGCAATGCCACGATTATCCCCGTTCGGCCTTTAACACCAATGTGGCCGGCACGTTCAACGTGATGGAAGCCTGCGTCAAGAACGATATCAAGCGTCTGGTCTGGTCCTCCTCTGCATCTGTTTACGGCGATGCTGTAACCGAACCGATGGAAGAAGATCACCCGTTCAACAACAAAAACTTCTACGGCGCGACCAAAATCGCGGGCGAAGCAATGCTGCGTTCGTTCCACCATCGGTATGGTTTGGAATATATTGGCCTGCGCTACATGAACGTCTATGGCCCTCGCCAAGATTACCATGGCGCCTATATCGCCGTGATCATGAAAATGCTGGATGCGATTGATCGTGGTGAGGCCCCAACGATCATGGGTGACGGGTCTGAAGCATTTGATTTCATCGCGGTGGAAGATTGCGCCAAGGCCAATGTGTGCGGCATGACCGCAGATGCCAAAGATGAATTTTACAATGTTGGCACCGGCAAGCGCACATCTCTAAAAGAATTGGCCCAAAAATTGCTGAACCTGACCGGCTGCAACAAAGAAATCCAATACGCGCCACGCAGCCAAGCAACGCTAGTGAAAAACCGCATTGGTTCCCCCGTCAAAGCGACAGAAGAAATCAATTTCACCGCAGATATTGACCTTGACGAAGGTCTGCGCCGCCTGATCGACTGGCGCGCCGCCCATAAAGCCGATGTCGAGGCCCGCCGCAAAGAAGTGGGATTATAATTATGTCGCATAGCGTTCCTATCGCCCGCACTTCTCTGACAGAGGAAGAAATCACCAGTGTGCTGGGGCCGCTGCGTTCTGGCTGGCTGGTACAAGGGCCGCAAGTCAAATCCTTTGAAGAAAAGTGGTGCGCCTTCACAGGTGCGCCGCATTCACTGGCAGTTACATCATGTACTACGGGTATGCATCTGGCTTTGGCAGCACTTAATTTGGGCCCTGGAGACGAAGTGATTGTCCCAGCGTTCACTTGGATCTCAACCGCTAATGTGATCGAACACCAAGGTGCAACCCCTATCTTTTGCGACATTGATCTGGAAACATTCAACATTGATGTAACCCAAATCGAGGGTCTTATCACAGAACGCACGGTTGGTATCTTGCCCGTTCACCTGTTTGGCCTTGCCGCCGATATGGACCCGATCATGGCCATCGCCAAAAAGCATGGTCTATGGGTGATCGAAGATTCCGCCTGCGGCTTTGGCGCAACCTATGGCGGTCAGCACGTGGGCCATTTTGGTAATGCGGGCGCGTTTAGTTTTCATCCACGCAAAGCCATCACCACGGGTGAGGGTGGCATGGTGACCACGGCAGATGCCGATCTTGCCACTAAAATCCAGCGGCTGCGGGATCATGGAGCTGTAATGTCTGATCTGCAGCGCCATTTGGGGCCAAAGCCATACCTTTTGGCAGATCACATTTATGCCGGTTACAACCAACGCATGACAGATATACAAGGTGCACTTGGCAATATGCAAATGGATCGCGCGGCAGAAATTATCGAAGAACGGCGCAGGATTGCCTCAGAATTTGAGACAGAATTTGCCGATCTTGATTGGCTACGCACACCAACGGCACCCGAAGGCTTTGGCCATGGCTATCAAAGTTATCCATGCCTATTCAGCCCCCAGGCCGCTGCGGACCCCGCCCGAGTGGCCACGGTGAATGCAGCGCGCAATGATTGGATGGAGGCATTGCAGGCCGCCGGTGTATCCACGCGCCCGGGAACCCATGCGGTACATGTCCTTAGCTTTTATGCCGAAAAGTACAACCTGCGCCCTGAGGATTTCCCCAATGCGCGGGCGGCGAATGACTGCTCAATCTCTTTGCCATTGTTCCACGGTATGACCGATGCGGACAAGGCGCATGTGATCAAAACCGTGCGCGCAACTGCGCCTGTCTAAGTCTAAAAAGAAGGCAACACCCCATGTGTGGCATAGCAGGTATAGTGAATTACACAGGCGCCTCTGTTGCGCCCCCTGTTTTGCAGGCCATGACCGATGCCATCGCACATCGTGGACCGGATGGGGAAGGGTATTGGATTGAAGGCGGGGTTGGCTTTGGCCATCGCCGATTGGCAATTATTGATCTATCGCCCCTAGCCCATCAACCCATGATGAGCCACGATAACCGCTATGTGCTCAGCTATAACGGGGAAATTTACAATTTCCGCGAGCTGCGCACAGAATTGGAAAGGATCGGCTATCCCTTCCGTTCCCAATCCGACAGTGAAGTTTTGTTGACGGCATGGGCGGCATGGGGGGTAAAAGCGCTTGAGCGGCTGAACGGCATGTTTGCCTTTGCAATCTGGGACCGCACGGAAAAAACCTTAACCCTGGTACGGGATCGCTATGGGATCAAACCGCTTTATATTAAGGAAACACCGCAGGGGCTGGCCTTTGGTTCCGAACAAAAGGCTATTCTGGCCTGCCCCGGCACATCCGTCAGTGTCGATCGCGAGGCATTGCTGGAATATTTCACCTTTCAGAATCTATTTACCAGCCGCACGCTTGTACAGGGTATTACCCTGTTGCCCGCAGGCCATTATGCGGTTGTTGACACGCGGGAAGAAAACCCCCGCCTAAAGCCCACCCAATATTGGGATTTCAACTTCACCAACCCAACCGAAAAAATCGATCGCCGCGAATATATCGAAGAACTGGATCGCCTGTTCTCCCAAGCAGTAAACCGGCAGTTGGTCACGGATGTGGAGCTTGGATCTTTTCTATCGGGGGGTATGGATTCTGGCTCGATCACTGCTGTGGCCGCGCAATCCATACCTGACCTAAAAACATTCACCTGTGGCTTTGACCTGTCATCGGCGTCGGGGATTGAACTAGCATTTGATGAACGTGTCGCGGCGCAGGCGATGTCAGCCCGTTTCCGCACCGAACATTATGAAATGGTTCTCAAGGCCGGTGATATGGAACGCTGCCTGCCCCGCCTAGCCTACCACCTAGAAGAACCGCGCGTCGGGCAATCCTACCCCAATTTCTATGCGTCGCAGCTGGCGTCGAGATTTGTTAAGGTGGTCATGTCCGGGGCTGGCGGCGACGAATTGTTCGGCGGTTATCCGTGGCGCTATTACCGCGCGGTTGTGTGCGATGATTTTGATGATTATGTCGATCAATACTATGGGTTCTGGCAACGGCTTGCCGATAACAAAGAACTGCACCGCATGTTCGCGCCAATCAAAGATGACGTGCAAAACGTATGGACACGCGATATTTTCCGTGATGTCCTAAAAGAGCATCGGAGCAAGCCAGAAACTCCCGAGGATTACATCAACGAATCGCTATATTTTGAGGCCAAAACCTTTTTGCATGGCCTGTTTGTGGTCGATGATAAGCTATCCATGGCACATAGCTTGGAAACACGCGTACCGTTTATGGACAATGATCTGGTCGAATTTGCGATGCGCTGCCCGGTTGATCTGAAACTGAACAACCTTACAGAGGTGCTGCGGATCAACGAAAATGAACCGGGCGACAAGCAGGGCAAATATTTCCAAAAAACCAATGATGGCAAACAAATCCTGCGCGATATGATGGGCAAATACATCCCAGAAAGCATTACCAAGGCGGCAAAGCAGGGCTTTTCCTCACCCGATGCAAGCTGGTTTAAAGGAGACAGCATTGATTTTGTGCGCCAACAATTGCTCTCTAAGAAAGCTCCAATTTATGATTTTCTAGATTTTAATGCCACAACTGAGTTGGTCCAAGAGCACCTAGACGGTAAACAGAACCGCCGATTACTTATTTGGTCGTTAATTAATTTTAATGAATGGATTCGTCAGTATTTATGATCGGACTTTTTTCAGACATTCATGGTAATCTTCACGCAGCTCAACGCGGAATCGAGATTTTGCGTCGAAAAGGCGCTCAAAATTATATTTTCTTGGGTGATAGTGTAGGTTACGGGTCAGACGCTGGTGTTGTTGACTACCTGCGTAATTTCCCGCAACCGCTTGAATGTTTAAAAGGCAATCATGACAGCATGCTATTATCAGGTGAGTGGCCAGAAAAGCACGAGGATATTTATCAATTATCGAAAATGCAAAAAAAAATGAGCAAGATGGATTTAGCGTATATGGCTCATTGGCACACTCGTTTGACTGTTGAAACAACTCATGGCAGTGCATTGATCGTTCATGGCGGTCCAGAAAATCCATTAGAACAATATATATATCCCGATGACCCACTTCCCTATGTTTGTGAAGACATAAGGTTTATTTTCATGGGGCATACGCATCGACCGTTTGTAAGGCAATCGGGAAATCAAACCTATGTTAATGTTGGCAGTTGTGGCTTTCCTCGTGATAGTGGCAATCTTGGAAGCGTATGCCTTTTTGATACTGATAAACCGAGCGTTGAGATCTTTCGTTACGATATATCGGACATTAACCAAAAAATGGTGGAATCAGGAAATCTGCATGCGACGGTCATTGAGCTGTTTAGTCGCAGAGATCCTGACTATTACGGTGTTCTTGAAAAATATAGGTGAGAAAATTGATGATAAAAAATAATATAAATATTCTTGTTACTGCCGTAGGTGGAGGTGGCCATGGTGAGCAAATCCTGAAGGCTTTGCTACAAGCAAAAAATAGCCAATACCGTATTTTTGGCGCAGATATGAATTCGTATTGTCCTCAATTTGCTTTGGTGAATGATTACGCAGTATTGCCTCGCGCAGATGATCCAGACTTTATTGAAAGTGTACTTGAAATATGTGAACGTTTTCAAATTCATGTGCTATTCCATGGCTGTGAGCCGGAATTAAAAAGATATTCGGATAACAGGCACCGTTTTGCCGAGCGAGGTATTTTTTTGCCTATTAATCCAAAAGCGACAATCGATACGTGTTTGAGCAAAGAACAGACTTTTAGTGTATTGAGAGAGCTTGGATTTGAGGTTCCTCGTTTTGCGCGGGTAACTAATAAAGAAGATTTGAAATCGATCGATTTTTTTCCTGCAGTTGTCAAACCCTCGATCGGGGGTGGAGGTTCGTCAGATGTGTACATCGTTCAATCGATGCATGAATTATTGGCACTTAGTGCATATATCGATATTGAGCATAGTCAAACGCAATTTGTCATTCAAGAGTATGTGGGCAGCCCAGATCAAGAATACACCGTAGGTGTTCTTCACGATATGGAAGGAGAATATATCAATTCGATTGCACTGCGTAGGTATCTGAGTGGGCAACTTAATATTCGAAGTCGTGTTCTCAATCGGTCTAATAGGGCAGATTTAGGTTCACATTTAGTTGTCAGTTCTGGAATTAGTCATGGTCAGTTGGGCAGATTTTCTAATGTGACGGAGCCTTGCGTTGAAATTGCACGCGCAATCAATTCCACTGGTGCAATAAACATACAATGTCGCCTGGTTGATGGAAAAGTTATGGTGTTCGAGATAAACCCGCGTTTCTCCGGGACAACATCTTTGCGTGCAATGGTCGGATATAATGAGCCTGATTTGCTCATAAGAAAACATATTTTAGGAGAGGCTATAATCTCGAATTTTCAGTATGAAGAAGGAACTATTCTTCGGTCTTTGGTTGAGACACGCCTAAAATGAAAAAAGGCTCGATTTTAGTGACGGGAGCTGACGGCATAGTGGGCCGTAGTTTAGTTCAACATCTGACCAGCCGAGGATATACTGTCACTGCACTTTCGAGGCAAATTTCACAAAAAAAAGAACCTTTTAAGTTTTTCGGAGATTTGACTGATGATCGGTTTTTGAAATGTCTTGAAGGGAGTCAAATATCTTCGATTATTCACTTGGCTGCGTCTGTTCCGCATAATACTCGATACTCTGCTTCAGAAAATTATTCGATTACTTCACAGATTGATAAAAATCTCTCTAAGATACAGCGCGAACATGCTGCTCATTTAACATACATGTCGACATGTGGATTATATGACAGAAATAGTCCGTTTGAAAAAACTGAAGAAAATGAAACGGTGATTTACTCTCCTTATTTTCAAGCAAAATTTGAGGGAGAACAACTTTTTCAAATTAACGGAGACAGCACTATCCTGAGACTATCTGCACCAATTGGGTTGAAGCTATTGGACAACTTAGTACTAGGTAAGTTTGTGAAATCTGCCATTTTAAATGAGGTTTTAAATGTATGGGGCGATGGCACTCGAGAGCAAAATTTCATTGATTGCCAAGATGTGAACGAGCTTTTAGTCAAATGCGTTGAGCAAAAGCCTAAGGGGGTTTTCAATTGTGCATCCCCATATCCTATAAGTATGACGTCACTTGCTCAATTGATAATTGAAACTTTCGGGAGTGGTAAATTACAGTTCAACAATTGCCCTGATCCTCTTGAAGGAGAAACGGCAAATTACTCCATTAAAAAGGCCCATGATCAATTAGGCTGGTCACCAAATGTGCCGATCGTCGAGTCAATAAAGAGGATAAAAAATTTCGGTGTCTTTGAAAATTAATATACCATTTTGCATCGGTGCGACAGAATCTCCAAATAATCCGGAAGGTCTTCCGTCAATCTTGGATTTTGAGGTGGAAGTAAACTATTTATCTGGCGCAATACAACAAAAATTGCCGTCTGTTACTGAACATTACCTGTCAAAATCCTATGAAATTGGCTTATCTTTGGGAACGCCCAGTGATGATGACAAACTAGGCAAGCCATACGTTGATGATTTTATCGAATACATAAGACAACTAAATATTAAAAATATGGACGTTTTAGAAATTGGTTGTGGAACAGGATATATTTCGAGACGTATGCTAGATCTTGGTGCCAGAGTTACCTCTATTGAACCTGGAAAAGGGTTTGAGAAGTCATGGCAAAAATATGACCTTGAGGTAATTAATGATTTTTTTCCCACAAAAAAAGTGAGCTCAAAATTTGATTTGATTATATTTTATACTGTCTTTGAGCATATAGCAGACGTCTCGGCATTCCTTAAAAATATCAAGAAGCACCTGGATGTTGATGGCCAAGTGATTTTGTCGGTCCCTGATTGTACCGATGAGTTACGCGTCGGAGATCCCAGTATATTTATGCATGAACATATTCATTATTTTGATGCAAATTCACTTCGTACAGTATTAGAAGTTAACGGTTTCAAAGCTAATGTAAAAAAATCAAAATTCGGCCGTTCGATCTACGTAACTGCTGAAATAGATGAGGAATTAAAAATTAATAATCATTTTATTAGAAAAGAAGTTTCAAAATCCGAAGAAATACTTAAAGATATGGAACGCCGCCTGCACGAATATTCAGTTTTTATAAATAATTTGTTCGATCAGGGATCCCTCGGGGTTTATGTTCCTGCTCGTGCTCTAAATTATTTGCCATTGAACAGACAAATGAGATTTTTTGATGATGCAAGCTATTTGCTAGGCAAGTATTTTCCGCCGTTTTGTTGCCCGATTGAAAGTAGAGAACAGTTAATGCATAACCAGCCTGAGATATTATTCATCGCATCACGTACATTTGGTAAAAAATTAAAAAACGAATTAATTTTAAACGGATATATTGGAGAAATATTGACGCTAACAGAAATAGATGAAATTTTATCATGACATTCCATAATTGGGTAAGAATTGAAGATCTTTCTAGTAGCGATATTTGGGATGATGCAATTTGCATAACAATTGATATTGATTGGGCGCATGATGATATTCTGTCAGATACAATAAACCTGTTGGAAAAATTCTCGGTGCCGGTCACTTGGTTTGTTACCCACGATACACCATTATTAGATCGTCTTAGAAGTAATCCGAACTTTGAACTTGGTATTCATCCTAATTTTAATAATAGATTGCATGAAGATGATGACCGTTCCGTAAATATGATTTTAGATGAATTGATGTCGATAGTTCCAAACGCAAAGAGTGTGCGATCACATTCATTGGTGCAGAGTTCTAGGTTGTTAGAAATATTTAAAGATTATGGTATTCAATTTGAATGTAATACAATTATTCCATTTCAATCACAGTTAAAACTTTTACCATGGATGTTATGGAATGGCGTTTTGAAGGTTCCTCATTTTTGGGAAGATGATGTTGCTTGCTTGTATAGTCAAATGGAAAGTGTTTTGCCGCTATTAAAATGTAAAGGGTTAAAAGTATTTGCATTTCACCCGATACACATATTTTTGAATACAGAAGATTTGGATCGGTATGAGAAATCTAGAGAATTCCATCATGATGTAGATAGGTTAATTGAATATCGGTCAACTGCTTATGGAACTCGGGATGCTTTGTTTGATTTATTGAATTATAAAGATAACTAATGCGTGACCAAATTATAAAAGAATTATTACTAAAGTTTGAAATAAACCTAAGCGGACTCAAAGTATATACTGAGGCTGCGTCTGGCCCTTACATGGCAGGTCCAATACTATGTGCTTTAGCTGGTGCAGATCGCGTTACGGCTCAGGTGGCTGATAGCTTCTACGGAAAAGCATCTGATATCATTCAAAATACTTATAATCTTGCTGAAATGTGGGGTGTTTTGGATAGAATAAAATGTGTCTCGAGTAGATCTTTGGTAGATTTGCGACAAGCTGATATTGTTACGAACTCTGGCCATGTTCGCCCAATAGATGTCGACTTGATTTCGTCATTAAAGCCAACAGCGGTAGTTCCTTTGATGTGGGAAACCTGGGAGTTGAGACGTGAGGAGTTCGATTTAAATGCCTGCAAAAGACACCAAATTCTGACTCTCGGAACAAATGAGTCAAGTTCGATTTGTGATATGAGTTTTTTTATAGGACTTACCGGGTTGAAAATGCTTCTTGATAATGGCTTTGATGGTAGAAAGGTATTATTGATAGGAAGCGATAACTCACCAGCAGATAGCCTATATTCTTACTTCAAGAAAATAAATCTCGATGTTGTTTGGATCAATGACCACAATTTATTTGAAAAAGATGTTTCACAAGACACTGAGTTATTAGAATTATTCTCTTCAGTCTCGCATATTATAGTAGCAGAGCATACATACAAGCATGAAATATTGGGGGAGAGTAAAATCCTTTGTCCCGAAAATTTAGGAACTATAAATCCAAATATAAAAATCTTGGTAATGTGTGGTAACGTCAATACAAAAAGTAGTAAGTTCGATACTATTTCGGTTTACCCTGATAAGATATTGCCTTTTGGGCACATAAGTTATCAGCTTTATAACTTGGGTGCTTTTCCAGTTTTATATCTTTATGCGGCAGGCTTGAAAGTTGGTGAGCAAATGGCGCGCGAGAGGCTTAGAGGGTTGCCCTGCGACGTAGCAGCTCAAAACGTATTGGGATATGGGTTGGCTTGTGATTATTTGGGGCAAGATGCATGGGTGAAATGAAAAGAGTAGTGGCAATGGGTGGCGGGCAACGCGCGTTGCCCACGTTGAAGGCAGTACTTGCAGATAACGCTGTTAAAGTTGTCGCGGTCATAGCTATGCCGGGATATCCAGAGGAGGAAATTTACTGTTCAAAACTAAAAGAACTTTCAAAAAAAGCAGATATCAATTTTTATGCAGCGCAGACTATAACAGATCCGATTAGTGAAAAAGTCACTTCTCTCGGAGCAGATGCAATAATTGGTATTGGTGTTTGGCGGTCTATTTTGCCCAGTTCTTTTTTGGGTGCGACACGATTGGGCTTTTTGGCGGTACATGGCACAGGATTACCTAAATATAGAGGTTGGGCGGGTATAAATTGGCAAATCATAAACGGTGAAAAATGTATCGATATGCATGCCTATAGATTGGCTGATGGAGTTGATGATGGCCATTTAGTCTTAGATAAGTTAACGAATTTACCGTTCAAAGCAAAGATAAGCCTTAATAATGATAATCACTTGTCAGAGATTTTTGCTCAATATGAAATTCAGCACATAAAATTGGTTAAATCTATTTTGAATGCGTTGAAAAACGAAACTATTGCCTTTCAAGAACAAGAGAATGAATCTGCCACATATGGTTGTCACCGAGGGCCAGAGGATGCAGAAATAAATTGGTCTGATGATTCACTAAAGGTATTTAATTTCATCCGAGCTCAATCGTATCCTTATCAAGGTGCCTTTACATATTTTGGTAACAAACGGGTCGCAATTCATCGAACACGAATTCTACGTGAATTTAAAAACTACTCTGGTAGGATTTATGGTAAAGTGGTGCGTAGAGATAAGGAAACCGGATCAGTTGTTGTACTAACAGGCGACTCAGCATTGGAAATACTGGAGGTCAAAGTGCTTTATCAAGGTGTTTGGGTGCAGCAAACTCCATGCGATGTTTTCAATACGGTGCGCTCAAAATGCAAGCCAAGAATTGAGGCTTATCTTGACTCAATTGACTTTTGAACTTTCCAAAAAGGTACAGCTCTTTTGCGATGTTGTTGAAAAAAGTTATAAACTCGACTAGCAAATCTGATGTATTGAACAGTAAAAAAACTTAAGAGGTGGAAAAAATGTTGTCTGAAAAGATTATTTGTGCGCGTTGTGTATACGACAATTACTATTCGCCGAATATTAAGTTCGATGAGCAGGGAGTTTGCAACTATTGTCACCAGGTCGAAGACTTGAAGGAAAGATATGGTACCGGAACAGATTTTGGGAAAGCTAAATTTGATGAAATAGTAGAACGAATGAAGTATGATGGGCGAAATAAAAAGTACGATTGTGTAATGGGTGTAAGTGGAGGCACGGATTCATCTTATATGGCGCATTTGGCCGTTGAAGAGTATGGATTGAGACCTCTGGCAGTACACCTTGACAATACCTTCAATAATTCAGTCGCTACACAGAATATATATAAAGTTTTGGATAAATTGAACATAGATTTGGTTACTCATGTCGTGGAGCGACGTGAAGCAGAAGATATTTACCGAGCATTTTTTAAGGCAAGTGTAGTCGACTTCGATGTTTTTGCTGATATCGGTGTGCCGCAGTTATTATACAAAACTGCAGCAAAATATGGCCTTAAGTATCAATTAGAAGGTCATTCATTTATCGCTGAAGGAGTATCTCCCCTGGGTACGATGTATGCTGACGGGAAATATTTAAAATCAGTTCACTCGAGATACGGTACAATGCCTTTAAAAACTTTTCCTAATATGGACTTTGCCAACTTTGTTAAATGGATTAGTATATACCGGATTCAAAAAATACGGCCGCTATGGTATGTTAACTATACAAAAGAAGATGCGAGAGAACTTTTGTCCAGAGAATATGGTTGGAAATATTATGACGGTCATCATCTTGAAAATCGAACTGGTGCTTTCCATCATAGTATCATCGGCCCCAAGAAATTTAATCTTGATTCACGCGCGAACTCTCTTTCAGCCTCGGTTCGCTCGGGTAAGATTACTCGTGATGCAGCATTAGCGGAACTCGACACAGATCCAGTTGTGGAACCTGGGCTAGAAGAATATATGCGAACTAGACTTGGTTTATCTCAAGCAGAATATCAAGATATCATGGAAGCCCCAACGAATACTTGGCGAGACTTTCCAACCTATAAAAAGCGTTTTGAACGCTTGCGACCTTTTTTCCATGTGTTGTTGAAATTAAATTTAATCCCAGAAAGCTTTTATGTAAAATATTGCTTTCCATTTAAGGAAGAATAAAGTGCATATCGTAAATTGCGGTGCTGGAAATATTGGATCGCTTCTAAATATGCTGAAGTTTTTGAATATAGAAGCTAAGGTAACTGATGACTGGAGAGAATTATCTAATGCATCTAGAATAATACTGCCTGGCGTGGGCGCATTTGATAATGCGATGTCATACTTGGAAACTAGGGACGGTTTAATAGACGAATTAAAAAATAAGGCGCTTAATGAACGCATTCCTACTTTAGGTATTTGCCTTGGTATGCAGTTACTTTTGGAATCGTCTGCAGAAGGAACAAGTCATGGCTTAGGTATAATAAGTGGAGTTTGTGAAAGATTTTCATTTGATGACAACAACTACAATGTTCCCCATATGGGTTGGAATAACGTAACTATATCAAAGCCGAGCCCTTTATCTGAAAACTTTGATGAGATGCGCTTCTATTTTGTGCATTCTTACTACTGTAAGGTAAGTCGCTCAGAAGATGTATTATTTACCACGAACTACGGTACAAATTTTGCGTCTGGAATAAGCAATGGCAACGTATATGGTGTGCAATTTCACCCAGAAAAAAGCCATAAATTTGGGATGAAATTGTTAAAAAATTTCATGCAAGCTTGATGTTACAGAAGCGCTTGATACCAGTATTGCTATTATGCGATGGAATGCTTGCGAAAACGCAAAAGTTCAAGCGGCCTTGTTACATTGGCGATCCCGTGAATACGATAAGGATTTTCAACGAGCTTGAGGTCGATGAAATTATAGTTTTGGACATTAGTAGAAACAGAAAGGTTCCGGAGTTTGAGATTCTTCAAGAGATCGCTCGTGAATGTTTTATTCCATTAAGCTATGGCGGTTCTGTAAATTCACTTGAGACTGCTGAAAAGATTTTCGCGCTTGGATATGAAAAAATAATTTTGAATACCGCCGCAATAAATAATCCAAGTATCATAAGCGAAATCTCAAATAAATTTGGATCACAAGCTACGGTGGTTTCCATTGATTATAAAAAGAGTTTAATTTGGGGAACAAAAGTATATGCCGATTCTGGACGAAAGCGTACACCACTGGACCCAATTCCGTGGGCTCTGAAATGTCAAGAAAATGGAGCAGGTGAAATTTTGATAACCAGCATAGATCATGAGGGATGCTGGAAGGGCTTAGATGTTGACTTAGCTATAAGATTACGAAAGTCATTGCGAATACCCTTAATTTGTCATGGCGGTGTTCCCAATATTTCTTACGTAGAAAATCTATTTTTCGAAACACAAATAAACGCAGTAGGCGTTGGAAATTTAGTCGTATACCAGAAACAGGGTATGGGCGTGCTTATCAATTACCCTAAGAATAAATCGATAGAAACAAAGTGATTATTGTTAATAGTCTTAATTTCCAATCGGCTTTATTCATTCTGAGTATTCAATTTCCCAAATAAACAAAATGAATTCTGAAAACTTAAAAGTTTTATTTGTTGTTAACGTAAATAATTTTGGACATTCACAAAGTGGTATATTTACTTTTCGACAATTTTTGTGCTTACAGGAAATAAAAAATATAAGAGTGAGTAAAATTGACTTACCTGTCCATCAAAATAAATTTTTTAGCTATCTCAGTTTAGCGTTCAAAATTAGAAAAATGTCGCAAAATTATGATATTATACATGCTCATCATTCATATAGCATTCTATTGAGTTGGGTTTTTAAGAAGAAAAATACAAGATTAGTCGGCACGTTCTTAAGTGATGGTGAGAATAATTTTCGTTTCAAGTTTCGATGGTTTAATAAGTTGCTCTATTACTTAACTCAGATGATATGTGATCACGTAATTATTAAAAATGATCAAAGCGTAATTTGGTCAAAAAAATCTTCGGTAATAGGAAATCCAGTCAATACGGATAAATTTCAAAGTAAAAACCAGCTTGATTGCAAAAAAAAGATTGGATTAACCTATAATCGCTACATTGGTATTATAATATCAGGAAATATACACAGATTAGAAAAAAATATAACTGAATATCATCGTATTATATATAATCTGAGGAATAAATATTATCCATTAGTGATAAATGACGTCTCCCCTGATGAGATCTGTGATTATATCAATTGTTGTGATTTTGTCCTTGTTCCATCAAAATTTGAGGGTAGTCCAAATGTTGTCAAAGAGGCATTAGCGTGTGGGGTACCTGTTGTAAGTCGGGATGTTGGTGATGTGAAAAAACTTCTCTACGGCCTTCAAAGTTGCTACGTTTACGATGATCCAAGCGAAATCAATATTGAATTACTGGAAAAATTAATTGATGGGCTGAATCCGGTTACTCTTCGAAAACGCGTGATCGATTTTTATGGTACCGAAGCCGAAGTGGCAACAAAGATAGTTAGGATTTATGAGGGATTAATATCAATATGATATATATAGTGGTTGATTATAAAGGGTATCATTCTTCTAAAATAAATGCTGTACCTTATAAATCGGGAATGAATCTCAAAGAGTTAAAAAACCTTTTAGAGAAAAAAGGCGCAAAGGTTAAATTTATAGACGTATCGGGTTTGCTGAGATTGAACTTTTCAAAAAGTGACTTGGTGGTTTATACTTCTTCTGAAGAACCAGGACTGCAATACAGAGAATACGTTATCGATTCTGTGAACATATTGCAATTAAAGCAGGTGAAATTGTTTCCAAATTCTTCTCTAATATTAGCTAATAACAATAAATCATTCATGACCATGTTAATCGATCACTATTTTGATGGTGAAGAATTCCATATACCATCAAAGATTGTTGGTTCTGAAACGGAACTTATGAAAGTAATTCGAGAAAAACCTCTAAGCTATCCTGTTGTCGCAAAACTTCCATATGGCGCGATGAGTAAAAATGTTTTTTTAGCCAATTCAAGCGACGAGTTGGTGAAAATATATAAAAAAAGTGTATTTAAGTTATCAGTAGGGGAAAGAATTAGAGAAATTATTCGAAACTATAGGTACAGTGGATATACAAAAAACGACTATTTTAGCGGGAGGCTTATTTTGCAGGAATTTCTCTCAGAACTTGTTTGCGATTACAAAGTATTAAAATTCTCAAACAGGTTCTTTCTTTTTAGGCGAAATGTGCGTAAGAACGATTTTAGAGCAAGTGGAAGTGGGCAATCTGCTTATCTTTACGGGTCAGCTTGTGAAATTCCAGACGGAATTTTCTCATTGACAGATCATATAGCGGCATCACTAAAAACAAATATGTTAAGTTTAGATTTTGCGCATCATAACGGCCAACTTAAGTTGATAGAATTGCAAGGTATTCATTTCGGAACCGTAGGGCATTTCCGATCAGATGTTTTATATCAAAAAAATGACAAGGGATATGTAGCGGAGCAAAACAACCTCAGTATAGAAGCGATATATGTGGATTGTATCTTGGAGCAGTTTAAGACATGAAAATAAATATAAAATTTATTGGAGATGTTGGACACCTGCACGAGTTGAAAACGACAAGTGACTTAGAAGTCGTCAATAATTTACGTTCGTTTTTCCAGAGCAAAACAAATTCTACTGATGTTTTTTGTTGGAACCTTGAAGGCGTGATTGGTGGAATTGCGCAGGATAAGATAGACAAAATAGGTCCTTATTCGCACTGTGACATAAGGCTCGCTGAGGCCATGTCGACCCTCGGGAACAAAAATATTGCTAATCTCGCAAATAACCATTGTTATGATTTTGGATATCGTGGTCTTGAGCAAACGATCAACTACATTGGTGATTTTGGGACATTACCCATAGGCGCGATTACGAAAAAAACGACGAATGCTCACCAAATTTTGGATATTAAGGGTAAAAAGATTTTATTTATTTCGTTTGCAGAACATGAATTTAATAACGATAAAACCTATGGCGCTAATTTAATTAATTACCGATCTGCATTTTCGACGATAAAATATTTTCGTGATGAAGTTGATTTTATAATAGCACAAATTCATGGTGGTGTGGAAAACGTGGTACTACCATCACCTTCTTTTCGTGAATTTGCAAGATTTCTGATTGATATAGGTTCCGATCTTGTAGTTGGCCATCATTCCCATATGCCTGGTACGTATGAAAAGTACAAAAATAGAGATATATTCTACTCACTAGGGAATGGGCTATTTTTACCCCATAAGAAGCAGGGAAATTCTTGGAACTTGGGCACAATACTAGATGTAAACATTATTTCCAGTGATACCGACGCAATTAGATGTCGTCTTACATACTATAAGTTCAATGCTACTTCCCAAAAAGTTAGAGAATTGTCATTTCGTCATGCAGAAAATCTAAAAGATAATATTGAAAAATACAATAAAATCTTATCATGTGAACCAGCTTACCAAAAACAATTTGCAGAGTTGACAAGTCTGTTAAAATCTAAATATCAATTTTTTCTTACACTACCATTTATGTTCCGTGGTATGGGTAGACTGCACAGTTTATTACAAACGAATATTTCATTCGGAAAAATAAAATTGCTGAAGCAAAATTTAGTCACGTGCCAAAGTTTGCGTGATGTACTAATCGTGACTGGAAAATCGAAATGAATTCATATAAATGTGGAGATTTTGAGGTCGCGAATATTACCCAAAGAAATATTGAAAAAGTTATTTCACAGATGCCAGTAAATTCATTTACAATTGCTATAAATGCGGAAAAAATTATACAAATAAATGAGAATGAAAATTTCAGAAAACTAGTAAGCGAAAGTTACGTCAATTTCGTAGATGGGGTCATGGCAATATCATTAGTTAAAAAATTTAATAAGGATGTGCATCTGCAAAAAATTGATATGCCCAGTAACGTTATCAGCTTTGCGCTCAAATCAAAGAAAACAATCGCGCTTATTGGCGGCCACATAGAAATTGTAACTGCAGCAGCAAAGCGATTAGAATCAATGGGATTGGTTGTATCTGAATTTTCCCATGGTTATGTAAGTGATGAAGAGTTAATAAAAACGCTACGCTATATTAATGCAGATTACACATTACTTGCGCTAGGATCTCCGCGCCAAGAGTATATCGCGAGCGAGGCTACAAAAATTGGTTGTAGGACCCGTATTATTCCGTGTGGAGGTGCAATTGATATAATTGGTGGGGCGAAGAAGCGTGCGCCAATTTGGGTTCAACATTTCCGATGTGAATTCTTGTATAGATTGTTAACCGATCCATCGCGATTTAAAAGATACATGAAAATTCTTCGTGTGTTCAAGTATGTTTAAAAACGAAGTATCCTTAATTTTCCTTGCTGCTATTTTTTATTATGTAGGAATGAGTTTATCTTTTTCGCAGACAAGCAGTGTCGATGTTAGTTTTTTCTTGACTTACAATGCAGGTGCATTGGTCTTCTTCACTCTTTTATGTGCAAAACCTAATAACGCTGTGATATTAGTCTCGTTTGCCTGCGCGCTTTGCGTGATGTTAACTTATGTTGTTATATTCTTTCAAATGGCTGGAACTCTACTATATCCTTATGCAAGTGACAGTGTTGAATATCAGAAATATGCGTCTTCATTTATCTCTGGAAATGCAAACTTACCAAGAAATTGGGATTTTTCAGAGTACGGTGTTCTTGTATATGTAGGTGTATTATATCTTATTATAGAATCTCCAATCATAATCTATCTTTTCAATATTATCATTTTGACCTTTATTGCTTGGGATTTTACTAAAATCGGTGGTAAAAATATGCCAGATATTTCTTTACGGTTCTTTAGTACATTGCCAGCAAACCCAATTTCATATTATTTAGGCATATTTCACTTAAAAGAGATTATTATGCTACTTCTTGTATATATATTTTTTCGAAGCTATTATTATCAAAGAAATTTATGTATTTTATTGGCTTCTGTAGTTTTGCTTCTATTTTTCCGACCTATGTTGGCATGGATACTTGTCCTAGCTGTCGCAATACCCTTTTTCCTGAGAAGATTAATGAGAATGACGTTTGAACAAAAAACGAATTTGAAAGATTTGTTTATTTCGTTTATCGCGGTGGCTTTAATAGTTATTCTATTTGATATTTTATATGAGTATGCTGATAAATTCCTCGTGCGATCCTTATTTGTCGTATTAGAATATTACGAAGCTAATGATTCTCTAAACAAGTTATCTTATGAAAATGCATTAGGCCTATCATTAATTACAGCTGTATTTGGTCCGTTATTTAAGCCTTTTACTCATGATTATTTAGCTTTATCGCCAGTTTATGGAGCTGGTAGTCTCTTTATAAGTGTAATAATTTCAGTATTATTTTTGAACCTTTTAAAAAGAAGAATTTATTTTCAGTCGGAGGGCTTCCTATTCTTTTGTATTCATAATATTTCTCTCGCCTTACTTATGCGTGGGTTTGATTTAAGATTTACTGTGTTTGGTTTTTTTGTACTCATTATGTCATCTTTAAAGTCTCGGGATTATTAATAAAATGAAAATTCTAACGGTTATAGGTGCGCGCCCGCAGTTTGTGAAGTCGGCGGTGTTTTCAAAATGCTGTTTTGATACTGGTAGAGATGAAGTTGTGGTCCATACTGGTCAACACTATGACGCTGACATGTCATTGAAAATTTTTGAAGATTTGGGGTGCCCTCCACCAAAATACATTTTTGACGGATTAAGTCGCAGCCCTCAGCTAATGATCGGGGAAATTATGCGAGATTTAGAAGAGGTCGTTAACTCAGAAAAACCGGATTTTATAAATATTTTTGGCGATACGACTAGTACACTTGCTGCGGCACTTTACGCAAATAAGTCAGGAATCTCCTTGTTACACATAGAGGCTGGTTTGCGCTCTAGGAATTGGGACATGCCAGAGGAATACAATAGGTTGTGCACGGATATTCTATCAGATTATCTTTTCTGTCCTACAGAGTCAGCATTCAAAAATATTCAAAGCGAAAATTTGAAAGGCGATGCGTTTAATGTTGGCGACGTCATGCTAGATGCCATCCGGGTTTTTGATAGTAGTTTTCGGTATGATGGCCCATATTCAGATAGTGATCCGATTGTATTAACGCTTCACCGTTCAGAGACGTTAAAGCGAAGAGAACGCTTAGCGGAATTGCTAGATTATGTTTTTGAGGAGGCCAAGGGTAGACAAATATTATTCCCAATTCACCCAAACACCAAAAAACATTGTGTGAAATACGAGATAGATTTGTCACGATTTGAAGTCATTGATCCTCTAAGTTACATAAAAATGCAGGGCCTGTTGAAATTGTGCCATTCCGTTTACACGGACTCAGGAGGGATGCAAAAAGAAGCGTTTTTTCACCGAAAGCCCTGTATAACATTGAGGAACGAAACTGAATGGGGAGAATTAATCGACCTGGGGTGGAACAGGCTTTGGAAAGAAAAATATTTAACAAAGGTTGATGATAATCCTTATGGCGACGGATTTGCATGCAATAAAATATTAGATATTTTAGATTGACACTGGAAAATTCTTAAGAAATTTAGTGTTTAGTTTTTATTTTATTTAATGACGTAAATTCGTGAAAGGTATGATTTGGAGAAGTGAATATCGATGAAACGAGGGAATTTTTTTGAGTATCCACTCATTGGTACAACCCTCCGACTTCCCGTCGGAACCGCTTTAGCGAAAACCGAATCGTGTTATAATCTTATCCTCCCAAAATGAACCGCCCAAAGGGTATAGGTTCATTTTGGGAGGATAAGATTATGCAATATTCAAGCGGCGCGCATTGCGTTTACTATCATCGCTATCACATCGTCTGGTCGACGAAGTACCGTTTCAAGGTTTTGCACGGCCGCCTGCGCGTCCGCGTCCGTGATATTTGCCGTCAAATTTGCGCAAAAAACGGCGTAGAAATTATCAAAGGTGTCCTGTCAACCGATCACGTGCATATGTTCGTCTCGATCCCGCCGAAACTGGCGGTTAGCGATCTGGTGCGCCTGATGAAAGGACGATCATCGCACAAGGTACAACGCGAATTTCCCACCATCGGCAAACGATATTGGGGACGTCACTTTTGGGGCCGCGGGTATTTTTCAACAACCAACGGCGCCATCACTGGGGACATCGTACTTCAGTACTTGGAACAGCACATCAAACATCCTACCGACGCCAGTCGGTAGTGGGTGAGTACTTAATACACTCTTGTGAATTAATTACGTATAATAAATGACTAATAGTCTTTATAAAAGAAGGATTGTCAATAAATGCGAAATAAAGATCTAAAAATAGCACTATTGGGAAACATGAATAATAATAATTTTGCGCTTATGAGATATTTCAGAGATGCTGGGTACGATGCTCATCTATTCTACTTTAGTAATGAAGACACTGGGACATTAGCACATTTTCATCCGCAAAATGATACAATCAATTGGGAAAAATGGAAACAATTCGTGCACAAGTTAAGCTTTCCCAACGATTTGTCTTCGGGCTTAAGCCGTACGATGCAATTACCGATCATATTGTACAATATATTTAGGCCTGGGCTACATAAAAAAATAAAGGCTTTTCTGTATGCAAATAAAGAATTGCATGAAATTTTTCAAAATTATAATTTTATTATAGGATCAGGTATTACACCGGCGGCGGCTGGGAGACTAGGCCTGCGGTTAGATATATTTTACCCGTACGGTAATGGGGTAGAGTTCCTTAATTCAAAATCGATGCAGGATGCAAAATTATCAAAAAATATTTTTAAAAAACTAATAGCCAGTATGGTGCAAAATGAGCAGAGAAAAGGAATTCAAAACGCAAGATATACCACGAACGCTGAAGTAGGTTTAACTGAGCAGAGCTTAAACTCGATTGGCGTAAAATCAGAAAAGCTATTTATACCTATGGTATATGTCGACGAAGGTGACGAGATAGCATTTGATGGCGTTAAAATGCCAGGTAACAATAGCGAAATTACTATCTTACATCACTGTAGGCACCATTGGTGTATGTCGGCTAATGAACAAGCTCTTCACTCGAAGCATAATGAGTGGGTGTTCGAAGCGGTAGCGCACTTAGTTAGAACACATCCTTGTATGAGCATTAAGTTAGTTATGTTTGAATACGGCAAAGATGTCAGTGCTTCAAAGGAAATGTGTGCAACCCTTGGAATAACCGATCATATCACTTGGTTGCCTATTCAACCAAGAAAACAAATTATTAACATTATGAAAAACTGTGACATTGTTATTGGTGAGTTTTACGAGATACATAATGTTTTGTGGGGGGGAACTGCTTGGGAAGCTATGGCCATGGCCAAACCCCTGATTCAGGGATTTAAGTTTCATAGTGATGAATTTACAAAAATATTTAACTCTGAAGAGCCGCCCTTTCATAAAGTCGCAACACTAGGCGATTTGCAACATCAGCTTGAAGCCCTAATAACGGCAAGTAGTGAAGAAAGAATTTACTTTGGAAAAAGGAATCAAGACTGGTTTCATTTACATAACGGAAGGGCAAGCGCACAATCATGGATTGACCTGCTACTTTCATAGGTTAAGCCGCAAATTAGAAAAAGTTAATCGTGGAATGTTAAGTTGAAACTGGTTAATGTGACAAGCTTTATGAAATGTTTAAAAGAGTTCTAGAAAATAAGTTATTTGCTGATACAGTTTGGTATACGTTGTCAATTGTTTTTGCGCGGGGGTTAAGTCTTATTGTCTTTCCCTTGCTTGTAAAAACACTCAACGAACCCGACTTATTGCGTTATGACTTGGCTCTAGCTAATATTGTGCTTGTAATGTCCGCCTGTATTTTTGGTGTTGACTCTGCAGTCGGGCGTTTACTTAAAAATAAAGAGATAGATCGTGTAGGAATTTTAAACGCGTCATATGTCATGATTGTACTGCAAAGTATTCCATCATTGATTATATTCTTTATCTATATCCATATTTTTGAATTTGAGTTAGCCTGGTACGACCAGTGTGTGCTAGTCACACTAATTTACTGTCTTTTAGTTGTAAATCAGGCAACTAATACAGCTAAATGGTTGCTTGAACGATCTAAAGTTGTAAAAATACAAGTCACTCTTGGTGTTGCGCAGTCACTGCTTCTACTGTTAGCGTTTGTGTTTGGAGTTCTATCCTTCAGTGTCGCGATTGCAGCGCAAATGACGGGTGCTTTTATCGCTGCGGTTTATTCGTGTAAATTATTACAAACCAAAATACGATTTTGTAATTTAATACAAATTATGAAATCACTATTTCGTAATTCATTTTTTTTGGGATTAAATACATTTATTGTTGCACTGTACGTTCCTCTCGAGAAAAATTTCATTTTTAGTGCCGTAAATGAGGTTGCCGCAGCAAGTTATATCATTCATTTTAAAGTTGGAACGTTATTTACATTTGGAATGTCTGCGTTTCAGATGTCATTTACCCCAAATGTTATTGATAACTTAAGGAATGGTCAAAAATTGCAGTATGTAGTATACATTTTGTTGGTCATTTTAATTAGTTCAGTAACTGCGATTTTATATTTTTTGATGGCTAGTTATGTATTTCGTTATTTTTCAACAGATCATACATATTCATATTACACTATGTCTCTAATATTATCTATACAACTTGTGATCTTAATCTGTAGTTTACTTGAATCCATCTATGTTTTTCATGAAAAATATCGAATAATATTTTTTCTTAACTTTGCTCTTGTAGTTACATTTGTGGTAGTTTGCTTGATGGCAAATATGAACAGTGTTAATGCCTTTTTGGCCGTTGCCGCTATTTTGTTAGTTACAAAATTAATTATCATGGCAGTAGCTAATATTTGGTATCTTAGCAATTACACCCAATAGTTCTGGTTTCAGACTGATAGTTAGGGATTAAGTCATAGAATTTTAATAAGTAATTACAAAATTTCATGTTATAGCTTCGCTTAATTTGAGAATTCTTGTTTAGTTACAAATGCCAGCAACATAAGAAACGAAAACATCCGTATAACAAAGGCAATATAGTTATCACACTCAATCCTCACTAGCGAAGTTAAATATTTAGTACCGATTTTGTGCAAGGCAAACTCATTAACGGACGGGGTTAAATAATACTGAAGGTGATTGTTGAATACGTTAGAAGAGAGCTACACGTTTCTACCGGTGTATAATTAATGCCAATGATGTATTACTACGCGTAATGTATGAACGTACTTTAAAGTATGCAAAGCCAAAAATCATTCGCTCTGAAAACGGTACGGAGTTGATTATGCAGATTGGATTAACTCTGACCATAAAGCACAAGGTGCAATCAATCTTTGGCTCTATAAATATAACCACATCAGGCTATATGTCGGACTTAATATGGAACTTTCAGTCTTTGAAACGCTTCTAGATTTACGAAAAAATTACTAATAATAAAAATTTGAGCTATATAATTGGACACCGTGGAACTTGTAGATGTTCCTGATATTTTGGGGACACATCACGGAAAACTTGGATCTTCAACTATTTCTAAAAACAAGACTTTACTGCATCGATTCTGATGTGAGTGAGTCGCCTTTGTGAAAATCCAATCACCATTTATCAATGACATGTAACGGATTAAATATTTATGTTCGTTATGCGTTAAAACATCTTTTATTTATTTTGGGCCTAGCTCTGGATAGTATAACTTTTAATTAGATGTGAGCGGGGTAATGAAATTGTTAATAACTAAGAAACAATTTAACTGCTAGCCTAGTGAAAAATTTTTATTTCCAAATGTTATGCTGCGAAAACCGCAAGTACCTCGAGACGGTACTCGGATCCGACCAGCCGCCGGCGCGCATGATGGCGGCGAGGTCGTAGCCCCTAATCAGTAAGTCCTGTGCGGCGCCTACGCGCAGTGAGTGACCCGAAACCTCTAAGTCGCTCGGCCGCTCGCACCTTTTTACTTTCACGACGCTGCGCTTGATGATGTCGTTCACGTTTCTATCACAGATGGCGCGGTCCTCGCACTTTCCGTGATTAATTGCGCAGAAGACGGGCTGAATTTCCGCAGGCTTTAGCCGCAGCCACTTCCTGATCAGCTTCGCACTCCTCTCGGAGCCAAACACGAGCCGACCCTTACCGTATTGGTCGGTTTTACTTTTTCTAATCATGCCCTTCAGCGCGCCATCCGGCGTGAACTTCAAGTCTTCACTTCGAATGGCGACGAGTTCTGAGCGCCGTGCGAGGAAGTCATAGCCGAGCGAGAGGAGGGCGCGGTTGCGCGTGCCTGCGAGTGTGTCTGGCTGGGCGGCTATCATCTTGACGAGGATGTCGTGGTTGATCCCGACGGCCTGGCTTTGCTCCAGGCACTTCGAGCGCTTGAGGCGGCGGATTGCGAGGTAGACCTCCTCGGTGCGCGTCTGGTCCTCAAACCCTAACATTCTGTTCAGTCTTCTGAGTGATGCAATCCGCCGCCGGATGGAGCTGTAGGCCGCGTTTACCTGCAGGCATTCTATGTATTTGCAGAGTGTTTCAGATGTAATTGGGAATGGCTCAATATTTCTTTCGCGGCACCAATCGACAAACGACCTTGCGTCGGCATAGTATGACTTGAGCGTGTTGGGTGCATATGCTCCATTCAAACGCCCCAACACAGTTTTAATTTTTGTGCTAATATTATCCATATTGCACAATTAGTGCAATGAAAGATGCTTGTCAATGATGACTGTTGAGCAATTGAAGATGGCAAGAGCAGCGCTGGGTTGGAGCATTCAGGTATTGGCTGACAAAAGCATGGTAAGTGTCCGCACCATTAAGCGCATAGAATCTGAAGGCATGATTCAGAAGGTCACGCCTGCTAATATGAAGCTTCTTCGCGAAACTCTCCAAGCCGCCGGCATCGAATTCATCGGGGACGCGGGCGAGGGGCCCGGCGTGCGCCTCTGGTCAAAATCGAATCAATCCTGACGGATAGTCAATCGCAAACTACATGCAGTATAAACATTTCGCGGTTTTTACATATGTAGTGGTGTGGTAAACTCTGCGCAACGGTAACAACCGAGAGCAGATACATGGCACACGACTTAAATCCCAGTCCGGCCAGTGACTTTGGGTCACTGGCAATCAACGACCTCCTGCCCGAGCGCCCGGCGCAGATTGGTGAGTTCAGCCCTGCCTACGAGGCCTTTCGGGAGGCGACGATCGCCGACCTCGCGCCCGTGACAAGGTACGAATACCTCCAGGCGCTGCAGCTGGCGGACCTGAACTGGGCGATCCTGCAGGCGAAGGCCTCCGCGGACGTGGAACTCTCCACCGCCACCGAGCGCACAATTCGGGCGCAACTAAATTCCAAACTCGAGGGAGACGCGGAACGCGAATACAGGCGTCAGCTTATGGCGTTTGAGGAGGCTGGCGGCGAGGAGGATGACTTTGAGGACCCCATCGACTGGGACGCCATTGACGAAAAGTTTGAGGGCATTATGGCGGGTCTGAAGTCGAGAGACCCAGCGGAGCGGGAGGCCGCCACCGCCGAGACGATCGCGCTGGGCGTCGACCCGCGGCTGGTCCTGAGTTCGCAACTTCTGAATAACTCTGGCTACCGGCGCCACTCGGAGAAGCTGCCAGACCTTGAGAAGCGCGCGCGCCTGCTCTCGTCGGAGTACCGAGAGGTCCAGAAGTCGCGTCCCATCGACGTCGTCCCGGTCTCGGGGGACTGAGGGATTCATGCGGAACGCCACGGGTCCGAAGACTGCCGCGGGGAAGGCGGTGTCGTCGCAGAACGCGCGCAGGCACGGGCTGAACGCACCCCCAGAAGAGTATCTGGTAACTGCGTGGTTTAACCTCATCCTGAATAACGGCGACGACGCTTTGGAGGTGCCAAACGCAGATGACCCCCGGCGGGAGGCAGCCCTTAGGTTGGCAATTGCGGAGGCGCGCTACCACCGCGCCCTGCACAAGGTTGACACCCATGACCGGGAACCCAATTCCGCGCAGCAGGTGGCCAATAAGCTTCTCGCGGACGTGAGGCTCGTGCTGGATGGCATGCCGAGAAAAATCTCGGAGGGGCCGGCGGACCCCTTCGACCTGGAGTACACCGAGTTTGGCGTGCGCCAACTCGAGCGGCTGATGGTTGAGGTTGGCCGGGAGCGCAGGCTCTACCACAGGTATCTCGGCGAGGCGCGGGCGCAGCGCCAGAAGGCCTTGAGGGCCTGGTGCGCCTTCAACCGCGACGAAAACATAAATTCCCGAAACAAACTCAAATTACACTCATAAGGAGAATCGTAAGCCGAATTCAGAGTGCTAGCGCCTGCGCAGGCGGCGGTAGAGCAGGCCCAAGCCAATGCCTAAGATCACGCCCACAATGTCTGCTATCCAGTCGTTGACGTCGGCGCTGCGGTTGAAGCTGGGCTGGATCAGCTCAATGGCGCCCCCAAAGGCGCTCGCGCCGATGAAGACCGGCAGCAGCCCGATGCGGCCCGTGCGCGCAAGCGGGAAGGCGAGGGCCGCGAAGGCGATGAAGTGCACGAGCTTGTCGCTGCCCTCCGGCGCCGGGGGCGGCGCCTCCAGGGGCCATAGCATGGCGACGGTCAGGGTGAGCGTCACGATTATGGTGAGGGGGATGTCGAGGTACTTGCGCATAAAAACTGCCTATTGGCGCCGGGCGCAGAACGCAAGCAGATGCTGTCGCCTGGGGTATTCGCGGTTGAGGTGAAAGCTGCACCAAATCAGGTACTTGGGATTTCCGATATGGGCCAGGGTTCGGGCAGGTGATTGCAGTCATGGTAACGACCGCCGTGGCTCCCCTGCCCTATTAATCCCTACTTCAGTTTCCATTTTTTGTGCGCAACATTTTGCGTAATTTCTTGCATTTTTTTTGTTGTGTATTAATGTGACTTTATGGAGCGAGATACAAAGAAGATAATAAAACGTCTTAAGCAAGAAGGTTGGATCCTTCGCAATATCAAAGGGTCTCATCACCAATTCGTAAAAAATGAAAACCGTCTCACGATCCCGCATCCTAAAAAAGATCTACCCCTCGGCACAGCAAAGGCGATCGCCC
>Ga0209532_1000495_pt1 | contig 33605 bp, 37 predicted proteins | sample COG_02_FD_184746 | JGI IMG/M metagenome (GOLD analysis project Ga0209532, IMG submission 184746) | Pelagic Microbial community sample from North Sea - COGITO 998_met_02 (SPAdes) (version 2) | ecosystem: Environmental > Aquatic > Marine > Neritic zone/Coastal water | place: Helgoland, sampling... | reverse complement strand
ATGAAGAAGGCGAAGAAGAAGTGGGTGAAATAGAAACTACTGATTTTATTGATGAGGCAGGTGAACCTTTAAGTCTATTAGATATTTTTAACATAAATGTAGATAATGGACCTACAACGGAAGAAGAAGCACAATCAGAATTACAACAATTGCAAGACCAACTTGCCGGGAATACTGATATTGATATTACATATACTGAAGAGGATGGCTTGATTATAGATTATCCTAACCAAGGATTGATGAGTTTTCCATTCTTAGAAGAAACTGTTGCAAATAATCCTGATTTAGTAACTACTCAACCATACGAACAATGGGATTGGGCAGAGACTCTTCAACAAAATATTGCAGATGGAACAGCATTTTCTTGGTTAAATGAGGATTCTAATGAAGAAGAAGTTAATAATATGCCATTAGACCTCGGATTAGCAAATCCTAATTACGATATATCCAATTATCTTAATCAAGATGAGGAAGTGGGAGTTATGGGAAATACTGAATGGCTTGAACAATATGAGTGGTGGCAAAATATTCAACAAAATCTAGCAGATGCTGGTTATACTTCTACTGAAGGAGATGATGAACCTACTGAAGAACCACCTATCTATGGTTGCACCGAGGTTAATGCATATAATTATAATCCTGAAGCAACAGTAGATGATGGAAGTTGTCTATCTATGTCTAGTTCAGGATATGGGCCTATGCTTGCTGAAGGCGAGACAAAATCTAAATTAGATTCATGGCTACAACAATTTAAAGATGAAGATAGTGATGATGAAGATATTATTGCTAAATTACCCATTATTGGCACACCACCTCCTGCACTAGTTAGGCGTTTAGATAATCAACAATATCCTCAGACCGTAACACTTGCTAGATTTAGACAATAAGAACCTTTAAATAGAATATAAGCAAATTTAATTTTATATTATGAATATTGCATTAATTGATGGGGGGTATTTCGTCAAAAGACTTCAAAAACATTGGAGGCCAAATGTTTATGGTAATATGAATCATTGGAATACTAAGTTTGAAAATAGTGAAATTGGAATTGATGAGTTAAATGAAAATTTATTTAGACTAATGGATAATGACATTAAATATCTTGAATTAATAATGCAAAAAATCGGAGGGTTTGATAAAGTAATTATTATGTATGATGGAATCTATGGTCGTAGAGGAAGAGGGAAATATTATAAAAATTACAAAAGAAATCGTTCAGGAATACACGCTCTTAAACACAAAGGAATAGATATTACTAAGAAAATTGAAAGGTGTCTTTTTGACCCTTACGAAATAAGGCCAAATTGGAAAAGTTATATGGATGAAACTAAAGAAGCAGATGATTTAATTGCAGAATATATACAAGATAATTCGGTTGATTATATTACAATATTTTCTACTGATGGTGATATGTATCAATTTTTAAAACATCCTCATGTTACATTACACGACTTTTCCAAAAAAATCACTAAACAATATGTAGAGAATAAAATCGGTCTACCTGTAGAAAAATATGTTTGTTGGAAAACAATTGTGGGCGACCCGTCTGATAATTTACCGGGAATGAAAAGATTTGGACCCCAACGAGCCAAAGAATTATTATCTGAATATGAAAGTTTATTTGAAATACCCGTTGAAATATTTATAATTTATCATATTTCAGATATTGTAAGTAAAAACACATCCCAACAATTAAAAGATTATAGAGCAGAAAATAACTTATCATTGAAGAAGGTTAAAGAAATTTATGGGTTGTGGTGGAAAAAAATAGAAGATGGTAAAAAGTTAGATTTAAATAAATTAGAATATGAGGATTTGTGTAAAATAGTGCCGCACAACCTAAATTGTCCATTTGAAGATTACAACGAAACCTTATCCAACCAATACAAAATTATTAAACTTCCATTCGTGCAAGGTGCAAATAAAACCTAAATTTTTAAGTTACTAAAAATGATAATAACCAACTAGCAAAAACTATTACAACCCCTGCCGCTAGTTTTACATTCATGCTTGTTAATAATGCTTGAATTATACTATCATCACTAGGAATAGGTTTTCTCGGAACGCCAACAGACATAATTTAAATATTATTTTTAATTATTTAATAGTTTGTATTTATTACGTTTTTTTTTTAATTTATGTTTTAATATTATTTTAGAAGCATTTAAATACTTATTATTCCACCTTTGTTTGATTAGTATGACGGAAGATAGATTAATAAAATTTAAAAAAGCCATAAAAATTGGTGATGATAAGTATGATATTAAAGAAAGTATAACGGGTATGTATAAGTGCGATATGTATGATAATGATGATTTTGATGAAGATAATGACACACCTCTTGAAACATCTAATGTTTGTGCTATTTGTTTATTTATGGAAGATGAACCTTATAATTTTGGTGATACTATTGCCCCTAGTAGTTATGATGCAGATTGTGATGAATGTGGTAATGATTCATTAATCTATTTAATCTTAGGTGTTTGAAAGCAAAATCTTTAAGTAGGTCTATAACGAACCTTCAATAATGAGTTCAGTAACAATCAAGTTATCAGAATCAGAATTAGATTGGTGTTTGGAATATGCAAAAAAGATAGTCCAACACTATGGTAAAAGAAGTGAAAAAGGTTCGGGTTCTTATAATCATAATAAAGTAGATAGTAATTTAGTAGGATTTAAATCTGAAGTAGCCTGTAAAAAATGGTTTTTAGATATTGTATCAAAGGATAAAATAAAATGCCATTTTGAAGATTATCTTAGCCCTAATAGTAATGGAGATATTCAAGTAGAAATACAAGGTTTTGAAATTAAGGGATTAAGACCACATCATTGGAAAAAATATAAACGGTGTATTCCTCCTCACCAATTGGAAAAATATGTTAAAAATAATCGTATTGTAATTTGGACTGTTACTACTGGAGATATTGAAAACGAAAACGTAGAAATAAAGGGATGGAATTGGTGTAGTGAAGTAAAAGAACATGGAGTTTTTAGAAGAACTATTTGTGCAAACATTTGGTTAAAACAAGATGAATTGATGAGGCCAATACAAACCTTAAAAGAGTTGCTAAGTTAATTTTCAAGAAAACATTTATATAGGTGAATAACACCCATAAATATTTATGAGATTAAGTGATATATTAGTAGACTCTCTTAAGCCCCATCAATCTCAACTATCTTCTTGGACAAAGACAGATTTAGAATCATTATTTATGGGGTTTGGGAATATTAAAATTGTTACTCCTGCGGGTCAAATTTTTTATCAAACTTTTACCAAAAATGCTGTGGATATTTGTTTAGCCTTAAATAAATTAGGTTTTGAAGATATGGAATGGAATACTGATGAGGTTTGGTATTTAATATATGCCCAACCGGGAAGAATTCGTAAAGACTTGGTTAGGTGTATTGAAAATAATGGCAATAAAATATTGCCTACTGAAGGCATTGAAGGTGTTGAAGTTGTTTTTGAATTTTTCGATGCTGAAAATGGAATAGATTTTGAGAGCGAAGAGGAATGAAAAAAGTTTTAAATCTATATGCTGGAATAGGCGGAAATCGTAGAGGGTGGGGAAACGACTACCATATTACGGCTGTTGAATATAATTCGGAAATCGCTAGGGCATACGGTGAACACTTTCCTAATGATACAATTATTGTAGGTGATGCTTTAGAGTATCTTGTTAATCACTACCACGAATATGATTTCATTTGGGCTTCACCACCATGCCCTACACATTCTCAATTTCGTTATTATATCGGTGTGAAAGCAAAAGGCTACACTCCAGTAATACCTGAAATGACAAGCCTGTATGGAATCATTACATTCCTTAAGCATCATTTCAATGGGGGTTGGGCTGTCGAGAATGTGAGGTCATACTATGAGCCTTTGATAACCCCAACGGCAAAAGTAGGTAGGCATTTGGTTTGGGCTTCATTTCCTATCTCGGACTTAAAGATTGCTAGTAATGGTCTAGCAACAAATAATAAGATTAGCGAAGCACAAGAGGCAAACGGTTTTGATATTTCACAGACTAAAATCAAAAATAAGCGACAAGTCTTGCGTAATTGCACAGAAAGTGAAGTGGGTTCTCACATTATTAAGGAATGGGAAAAATAATGAATCCTAAATTTTGTGAAGTTTGCGAAACTTACTATTCTGCTCAATTAAAAAAATGTCCATTTTGCCAAACCATATCCGAACAAGATTTAAGGGTTTGGTTTTAAATAGTTTTAAGTAGTATTGACTTAGTATTTTATTTATGGGTATTATTTATGATGTTCACGAATCTTTTGAAGCAGATTCTTGGATTCAGAAACCATTACCCTATGGAGATATTTGGATAGGAGAACATAATCCAATAGTAGTTGAAAGAAAGACTTGGGATGATGCCTATAATTCTTGGAAATCAAATAGGTTAGATGCACAAATTACTGAAATTTTAAAAAATACAGATAATGGAGTGATTTTAATAGAGGGCAAACTAACAAGTTCTTGGATTTGGAGAAATAAAAAAAATTACCATACTACTAAAAGTTTAAAAACATATCTTAATAGAATTAATTTGGAAGTAATTCCAGTTATATATACTGAATCAAAATCAGATACGATAAAGTGGAGTGAAAAAATTTACAAAAGAATTAGCGAAAATGATTTTGGAATATTTGTCAGAAAGGTTAAAGTAATGAAATCTTCTCGAAATAAATATCATAATATATTAAATCTGATTCCTCAAATAAGTTTAGAAAGGTCAAAAAAATTATACGACCATTTTGATTCTTTGCAAGACTTTATAAATAACATTGATGATGCAGTAGCACTTGATGAAAAAACAAGATGGAAAAACCAAGTTAAAAAAATAAAAACTTTTATTGAATCTTCATGGGGAGAGACTAAAGAAAGAGAAATTATTATAGATAAAACTAATAATGATAAGTTTTAAATAGTAATTTAACTTTTGTAATAATATGACCCATGTTGTAACTTCAGCCTGTATAGACCATAAATATCAAGACTGTGTAGCCGTTTGTCCAGTCGATGCCTTTCGAGAATTAGATAATTATTTGGTTATTGACCCTGATGATTGTATAGATTGTGGGGCTTGTATTCCTGAATGTCCAGTAGAGGCCATCTTTGCTGATACCGATTTACCTAATGAACATAAAGAGTGGTTAGACAGAAATGAGACAGAATCTATTGATGCTCCACTAGCAACTGGAGACTCTCCTGTGTTAGCATAGATTTAAGTAAGTCTATATTCTCTTTATTATTATGGTTATTAAAAATAACTCTAGTTCGCTTACGAAAACTTATCTTGGAAAATTTCTGACCGTTGATGTTATAGCACATATTTTGAGTAATATTAAATAGTTTTATATAGGTATGATTTTTGGCTGTTATTATGAAGATTAAAAATGTCCTTAGTTTGTTTGACGGGATTTCGTGCGGAAGAGTCGCACTTGAGAGAGCAGGAATAGAATACGAAAATTACTATGCAAGTGAAATTGATAAGTTTCCTATAAAAGTCGCTCAAGATAATTTTCCCAATACAATTCAATTGGGAGATGTTAAGGGTTGGAGAGAATGGGATTTAAAAGATATTGATTTAATAATTGGAGGCTCACCATGTCAAGGATTTTCCTTTGCAGGGAAACAACTAAACTTTGATGACCCTCGTAGTAAATTGTTTTTTGATTTCGTAGATATTCTAAATCACTATCAACCTAAGTATTTCATTCTTGAAAATGTCGTTATGAAAAAGGAATTTGAAAAGGTCATAACCGAATATGTGGGGGTAGAACCTATTATGATTAATTCCTGTTTAGTATCTGCTCAAAAAAGAAAAAGACTATATTGGACAAATATCCCTAAAGTAGTTCAACCAAATGATAAAAATATTAATTGGGGTGATATACGAGAACACGGAGTAGAGTGGGGGAATATGTATTATTCGGATAAGGCTATGGAGTGGATAGGTAATAATGGGCGAAGGAAAGGAAAAAAACTTAAGATTCATTTGGATGAGGAAAAAATGCAATGTTTAGAAGCGAGTCATGCTAAAAAATATAGCAATCAAAGATTTTTTGGAATAGTTGATACACCGGCCCAAATAACTGGGAGAAGATTGAATAAATTTGGCAAAAGAGAGGATTATAATAAGGATATTAAAATCACTCAATGTTTAGAAGTTAGAGGTGGTGAGAAAATAAATTGTTTAACGACAGTTAAAAAAGATACGGTTATTTCAAAATTACCGAAGGGGAGATACCCTGACGTTTTTAATAAACTCGATGAAGGAATACATTATAGATACATAACTCCTCTTGAATGTGAAAGGCTTCAAACATTACCTGATAATTACACAAAGGCAGTTTCTAATTCACAAAGATATAAGGCACTCGGTAACGGTTGGACTGTGGATGTTATTGTTCATATCCTAAATCACATCAAGTCAGAAGAGAAACTTTAAGTAGGTCTTAATTCAATCTTGAATTATGTCCTTTTATTTAGAGATTAAAGCATCATTATTGAAAGATGTAGTTAAAGCAATTGAAAACATAAATGCCGAGTCTATATGGGTAATAGACCACGAAGGAATTTATATCCGTATGTCTGACGTTTATAGATACAAGATGCTAGAAGTTAATATCAACAATCGTGATATGGTGAATTTCAAGTTTGAATCGGACAAACCTTATTATTTAGGTCTAGTAATTGATAGATTAAAGGATGTAACAAAAACTTTAAAAAGTTCAGATTTATTAATTATGGATTATGATTCTGAAAATTATTTTATTACTGCTGAATCAAACGGTTTAAAGAGAAATATCAAGTTAATTGATATTACATTAATTGGACAACCACCTGAATTAGTTATGAACCAAGATTATCAATCGACAATTGAATCTAAAAAAATGTTATCATTTTTGAAGGCTATTTCTAAGTCTATATCTTTTGATGTTATTGTATCTGAAGAACAATTTATTATTAGGTCTGAAACTGATGAAGGATTAGCAGAAATTTCTTGGCCTTCTGAAGATTGTAGTTTAAATACAATATTAGATAAATCAACAATTAATTTTTCTACTGCTGAAATAACTAAGGCGTTAGTTGCTTGTAAAAACAATTTGACGATTAAAGGTTCACATGATTCTCCCATTTCCTTTGAATGGGATTTGGCCTCTAACTCAAAGATAAAATCATTAGTTGCACCGAGGGTTTAATATGAGGAAAAAGCCTAAGATTTTTGATTCAATTAAATCTATGATTGATATTGGTGAGGAAATTACTGCCGAGCAAGTCATAGATAGATTAATTGATATGGGGCGTAAAGAAATCCCTACTAAAAAATCTCTTTCAGTAAAATTTAAGAATGATAAACAATTTATAGTTATTAAAAGAGGCAGATGTCCGACTATATTTAAACGTATTCTTTAAGTAGTAGCATGGATATTTAATAATTATGCCAAAGAACACTTCAATAGAAGTTACTAAAATTGAAGATTTTATTATGGAAGATGATAAATTTACAAATCTTGGTGAATGGTATGAATCAATTCTTGAAGATTTAAAAAATGTAGCATATAGAACTAGTGATGGAAACTTAAGAACAGATATAAATAGAAAAACAAATCTCATACTGACCCAACAAAGAAAAGATGCTTTGCGTCAAGATTTAGAATTTAGATATGAATTGCAAGGAGAAACTGCAAGGTTAAAAGAGATAGAAAGGCGATTAATCGGAAAATATAGAATTGATGTTATAGGAGATTCCGTAAAAAAAGATAGGTTAAAAATATTACAAAAGTTTATAAATTATTTTAATGATAATGAAGTTACTAATAAAATCAAGGTTAAAAGAGATTCTAATGAAAATTTAGATGTGGAAGTCGAATTATCTTTAGAGGATGCTATTAGAAGAGGAATTATAATAGCGTCAATTGATACTAATAAAAAATTATCTCTTGGAACAGTAATTGGAACTTTCGAAAAATATCCAGTAAAGGGTATAAATAGAGGGATGATTGGTAAAGAGTTGGGTGCGAATCGAAAAATAATAGATGAATTTATCTCATTTTATGAAGATAAAACAATTGATGATTTGAAAAAATTGTTATTTAATGAGTTTCCTGATTTTAAATTTACATCTAATGAGAATGAAGAAACGATTTATGATGCGGAATATTTTTTTCCCGTTGGGGAGTTTTTTCCTGAAATAGTTTATTATGAAAATAAAACTCTTAATACTGAAGGAGAGTTTTCTTTACTAGAATTAATTAGAAAATTCAAGGTTAAATCTAACCCTGAACTTATGGAAATTTTTGATTGGATGATTTCTCATCAGCCCACCGGACCTAAATTTCCAAAATCTACTAACGGCAATTATATTTTAGTTATAACCAATAGACCTTCTTCACTATTAAGACTTACTGAAGGAACTCCTTGGGCTACTCAGGGTGCTTGCACCGCTTGGAGTGGAAGTGCAGGGCCTCAACACCCTGATTATGGAGGAGGGGTTTCAGGATGGACTGGATGGACTGATATTAAACATATGAATTTAATAGCATTTATTTTTTCTAATGGTGATGGAAAGAACCAACCGAGTGATTTACAAGATATTAATTCTGATTGGCCGATAGTTTATGATGATACATTAGTAGCAAGAAGTTGCTTACGTTGGGGTTATGTTTCAAAAACCCAAAGTAAAGATAGTTTGTTTAAGGAGATTAAACGTGATGATTATGATGATTCAAGACCAATTGGATTTAGTATTGAACCTTGGCGGGGTATGTCAAAACATAAGGACATAAAACCCATAACTATAGGGGCTATTCTTGAGGTTTTGGATTCGGCTAATTTAAGTGAACGTAATTGGAAAAGTCTAGTAAGTCCTCATCGCTTTCAAGGTGCAACAGACCGTTCCAAACCTCCTAATGCAAGTGGTGGTGTAACAGGGCCTTACGGAAATCAATATGCCGATGCAAAGAAATCCGTAATTGATGGATATTATCTTGATGAAAAGGTAGATGTATTTGCAGAACAAAAATCAATAGCCACATCTAATACCCTATCAATAGGAGATGCTAAGGGTTTGGCGAAAAGAAGAATTCCTGTTGAAATAAGAAACTTGTTAGCACAAAATCCAAGAATTTGGTTATATCCTTCAGCAGTTGAAGAATTAATTAGAATGAAGAATTATGATACCAACATGATTTTATTAGGTTCTCCATTATGTAATACTAATTATATATTTGAAATTTTTAATTCATTATCATTTTTTGATGTGGAAAAACAGAAATTTCTTATCCAAGCAGTTATGAATAGTAGTTCTTTCAATTCTTCAATAGAGGAAAGATTGATTAATTACTTATTAAGTAACCAAATTATTTATGAAAAGTATTTTAATAAATTTGATACATATAAAAAAATAAATAAGACATTTGAAGAAAAAATTAATTATGGATTATTTTTATTAACTTTATCAACAGATATTTATACTACTAAAGCCACTATACCTTTATCATCTTCATTTGGTAGTAAATATAAAATAGTCAATTATCCATATTCAATAAATACCATTAACCAAAATATAGATATTTTAGAGGAGATTGGTAAGAAAATAAAAAGAAAAAGAAGGGGTTCAGTTAGCAATAGAAACTTAGAACGTGATTTTTTGACACTTTCAAATACCTTACTTTTTGCCCAAAATATTAATACCACAAACTATATAAGAGTAATAAAAATAATGACTGATATTTTAACAAAGGATAATAATGAAACTAAGTTTCCTAGTAGTTATGGCTTATCGGGATTTTCAATGAGTATGGTCGCCATTTCTTATCTATTGAATTATAATGGCCTAAATAATAATCAAATAAGAAATTATAATATTGAAATTTCAAAATTTATAACTAATAGGATTAAATTAGAAGAGGTAGGAATTGTTACATCTAAATCCATTCCAACCATAGAGAGTTTTATTTTAAGTTGTAGCGATAAATCATATGAATTTACCGATAGACAAATTACTGATGATGGAGAACTTAGTTTATATTATGTTTTAGAATATTACTTAGCCCTATTTAATGATAGGGGTGCTAAAGACGACCAAGTAGAAACAATGATAGGTATGGTTAATTTAGGATTATACTTATTATTAAACTCAAATGAAAAAACCTTGCAGTATTGTAATTCGATACAAGATTTAGAGGAATTATTTCAACAAGATTTAGAAAAATTATTAACATCTAAATCTTCTTATGACTTTCAAAATAATATGAGAATATTATTACTTTCTAATACAATTAATTATGAAAACAATAGTTGGCTTGGAGAAAAATTGATAATAAATCCTGTGGAAAGATTAAATTTATTTAGAGGATTTACAAATCCTAAATCTTATTTTAGAATCTTTAATAAGGATATTAGAAAGATGATTCAATCTTCAATAATAGAAGATAAAAAATTAATGATATATAAGGAAGATATAGAAAATTATATTCTTGAAGAAATTATGGAAAATAAACTATACACAATTATTCCGAGAATGAAAATGGATGGTTATCTAAAAGAAAATAAAAATATAACATCCCTTGAACTATCAACCTATTTAACTCAGACAGAACAAATAGAAAATCTTTTTAATGAGGTTTTACAAGTTTATCTTGGGGCGTTTTCTTCAGAAATTACCTATATACAAAGAAATCCATTACCTAGTTTAGGAGAAGAAGAATTATTAAACTTAGATATAGAAGAATTTGATGAATTAAATACATTAATTGACAATGTTAAACAAAGCCAAGAATGGCAAAAAATTGATTTTGGTTCGTTCTTAAGTCATTTAAATTATCAATTTGAAGGAAAAAACTTCGGATTTGTTAATAATAATTATCTTCCCTCACAGATACAAAATTTTATAGCAAATGATATAGAAGATATTTTAATTGAATATGGTGTGGCTGATTTTTATGCTAATGATGTAATGAACGATATATTCGTGCAGTTGGCTTTAAATAATAACTTATCTTTACAATCAATTGAAACAATGATGCAAACTAAATACTTATTAAAAATGTCTGAAGTAAAAAGAAATTTAGCAAATAATAATAACACACCAATTAAATATCTTATTTCCGAGAACTTAAATTACGATGATTCATTATTCAATCTATATCCTTATGAAGTTTTATTAAACAATCAAATAAGTGCGAATAAATTTTACGAATTGTATAATCGAGTGTTTGAATTAATTACAACTAAAGTTGGAGATAGAGATTTTGATTGGGAAAATTTTATGAAAAATAAAATTGAAAAATTGATGGCTGTTGAAAAGGGCAGTAGCCTAAGAAAAAAGATGGAAGAAATACTTTATGACGATAGAAAAGAAATAGATTACTGGAGAGGGGGTTATAATTTATCTAAAAAATTCAAAAAGGAACTTAATACTACTAACCTATGGTTAATGAGTGGCGGTGCAGGGGGTATAACAGATTATCCTATTACACCAAATCCTGAGTATCAAAAATTTGGTATTTTAAAATGGAGTTCGGATAAAAATAAGAATGAAATGTTTAATATCAAAAAACATAAAAACCCATCTAAAAATTTATTATCTATTGAAGGTGTAAAAACATTTTTTAACGAACAAGAGCATTTACAAAGCATTAATATAAACGAAAACACATCAATTAATGATTTGTTTGGTTTTATACCTGAAGATGAAAGAGAACCGAACATACTGCTAAAATTTTGTAATGATTGTTTTAAAAGAACTACTGCTGCGGGAAAGCCTATAAAATATAAGTTTGAAAATCAAGAAGCAATAGATAATCACTTAGCACTAAAACACGAAGAAGGAGAGGAGGTAGAAATATTAGAAGCAGGTATAAAGACAAAAAAATGGACACACGACAATATTTTCTTAATACAAGATAATAGACCTGCAAATCCCAAGGCTTTAACAATCCCTGCATGGAGAACTGAATTAACTGAAGAAATTTTTAATAATCTTATCAATTCATTAGCAATCAAAATAGGTAGCCTAGAACTATATGATAGAATCTCTCCCTCATTACCAATCAGGTGTCAAACTGGAAAATATGAGTTTTCCTTTACAATAGAAGATATGTTAAAAAACATCAACCAATCCCAGTCGTGGTCGGTGGATTTTATTGATGATAACTTAGATTTAATTTGCAACCAAGTAGAACAAAATTATCAAATAGTAGATATGTGGAATAATTTTATAATTACCGATAATTTTATTACCTATTCACTTACATTATTTAATGATAAATCAGAAAATTATCAAAATTTAATGTTGTATTTATTAAATTTAGTCGATTTAAATAGAATTGAAAAATCAGTTTTAAAGGAATTATCTTTAAAAATAAATGATGTAAATCTTCTTGTATCACTTGATAATTTTTTATTATAGGTTAAGTTTTAAATAGTCGCACCCATATTTGAGAATATGGCTATTGATGATTTTAAAATTAAGTTTGAGGAACTTCATACCATTAGAACTAAATATAATGGTAAATCTTATTTTAAACCTCAACCAACCTACCCGGAAATAATTGATTCTGAAGATTTTGAGAGGGAGGCTAAGAATGATGGAGAAATAATAGATGCATGGACTGAAAAACTTAAAAATGAAATTAATAATCATCCTCACCATCCCAATTCTGCTATATATGGGAATAGTAAGTATCTCTCACAAATTGATGAAATTTATGATGGTGAACCGACTAGATTTTTAAACGAAAAGGATTCTAAAAAATGGTTATCTATGGATAATCTAATTAGTTCTGTTCCATTAAAGAAAAATTATTGGTTTAATGGAGGAGGTGTCGGTATTGAACAGGGAAGGCTTGGGAGATTTCGAGAGTGGGGCGATAAATTTTCATCTGAAGATATTATTAGAGGTATGATAAAAAACAAAGTTGAAAGAAGAAATATGGATGGTAATAATCATAATGTCGCAAAATTAGGAGAGTATTCAAGGATTTTTGATTTAGTAAATGGAGTTTATGCAATAAAAGCACAAAGTTCAAAACCTTTGCAGGAAATAAGTATATATATTATGCAATTTATCAATATATTAAACTCAAGTGAGGATTTAAAATATTTAAGGGTGATGAATCCATTAACAGGAGAACCAGTTTCCGAAAATACTGAAGAAATACAATATCAATTTAAAAATCCTAATTCTATCTATCATAAAGATTTAGTATTTCGAGTTTTTGAAGAGGTAGAAACTAATGTTGCTAGTGATGAAAATATAGATATAGATTTTGATTTATTAATCAAATATTTTATGGCTCAAGAAATAATAACACAAGGTTCTTTAAGAAGTCCTATGTCTGTCATGGGTCCGATTCAAGGTTATTTCCGAGAAGAACCTTATAAGTCTGCATTAGCAGAAATAAATATGGGTCCGAGTGAATTAGCCACATACCTTAAAGAACGAAACCCAATAGACATATTTAATGAGGTTAATAACTCAGATATAGATGATTTAAAAGAGTTTGTAAAAAATCAAAAGCCAAGAATATATGTTAAAAACATATCTCAGACGGAATTAATTTATGTAAATAAAACAATTAGTATTGATGAAATTTTAGATAAAATAACTGATATACCGGTTCGAACCAATATAAAGCAGTATCAACCAAAAAAGTCTAAAAAAGATAGAGGAGGCTTATTAGTAGAAAAAAAAATGGAGGGTCTATTAATAGAAGAGGAAAATTATCTTATTTGGATTACCAATAATCCATTAGATGTTATTATGTCTAATACATCAAGAGAGTGGGGGATTAGGAGTGAGAGGCGATGGGATGGAGAAAATAAGAAGGGATATGTTAGTTGTATTAATTATAATGGAATGTATTCATCAGGACCTTATTTCGATTTTTACAATGGTAATGGTGTTGCTTATGTAGCAAGAGTGGGGGAAGAGGTAATAGATGATTATATGGATAAGATGAGTAGTGGTGATTTTGACGATTTAACCCCTAAAGAATTATTCGAGAGTAATTTAGTTGAAAAAATAGGTAGGTTTAGTCTTAGGTGGGGTGAAAAGTTTGAAAGGGAAAATCCGAATGAAAAGGCAACGAAAAATATTGGTTGGGGAATCGGAATCGAAACAACAGCCTATCCTAAAGAACAAACTTGGGCTAGTGCAATTATTACTGCCTTAGCAATAATGTTTAAGAAAATTAAAGATAATAACGGAAAGAGTATTTGGAATTCTGATTCTAAGGGCAATGGTAGGGAAGAAAGAATTAGGAATGCAGTTAATAGAATTACAGCACCTTATAAAAATGGGTGGTCTTATTTAGATTATAATGGAGATGGTTATACTGGTAAGATAGCATCAGGAAATTATGATTGTGTCGGGATAAATAGTGCTAACGAATTAATCCCTAATTATAATAAAGGATTAAGATTTGGTGAAAAAAGTTCAAGTTCAGCAGCATATATGGAAGTTACTGCTGATACTGGGGTCGATGATATATTAGAATATGTTGAATTTTCTCTCCGAAATTATCAAGACATAACTAGGCCACAAGGTTTAATTGACGATATTGGATTATGGGGGCAGAAATTTCCCGAAGTTTATCGAACAGTTGCTCAAAACCCTCAAATTTGGATTTCAAGTATATCTCTTATGAAAGTAATCAGAGGATTAATAAGAAATTGCATTGGTGAAAACGAATCTATTAGAAAAGATTTTTTAGAACTAGCATTAGATTCCACCACTAAAAATATATCTTGGATTTTACAACCTCCTAGACAAACCACCTCTATTGCTCAGAATTTTGATAAATTCGACACAACTAAACAATGGAATTGGGGAACTGAATGTCTTTTAAAATCAGTATTTAATCACCCTTCGGTTTTGGAGGTTTTCATAGGGCATTCTCCTAACATCAGTATTCAAGAACACCTCTATAATCAACAATTTATACTTAAGGACAGGAATGGATTTGAAAATCTTGCAAAGGCATCAGATATATTTTTACTAAATTTAGAAAACACAATAAATGAAGTAAAAATAGTTTCAATAGATAGTGATATAATTTCCGATATGATTCGTAAATTAAAACTTTCTGTCAAGGGCAATTTAAAAAATAAACTTCCTAATACAATATTTCCTGAGATTTCATTAAATTGGAATTTTTGGTCTAATCGAAATACTCAAACAACTTTGATGGCAGGTGATGGTATCAAAAATATTCAAAATCAAAAGGATTTATTAACATACCACCAGTTATTAGTAATCAATACATTAGCATACAATCCTATGCTGACAGAAAAAAACTATTTAGAATTATGTGGTATGATGGCTTTTATAAATGAATATATTAATGGCGAAGGAATATCCAAAAGAAAGCAAAAGGCATTTAAAAAAATGTATAATAGAGTATATCAATCATTAACCTATAATTTATTATACGATAAATCTGATATTTCAAGTATATGTTATCAAGACGAAAGTATTTTTGGCGAGTTTATTCATCCGGAATTACCACAAATAGGAGAAATTTTACAAAGGTGTAGGTTAAATGAAGGTTTTAATAATATAAATATAGAATCAAATGGAGATTTATTCGAAGATTTCTCTAAAGGCAACGATAATTATGAGTTTTCTAATCCTTTAGCAAGAATGACTATTTCTTCAAATTCAATATTACAAATAAGAAAATTACAAAATGTAACCTGTATTAATGCTTGGAATAAAATTCCTCAACAAATATCTGAGTTTAAATTTACAATGTTATATTATTTATATCATTTTATGAATTCTTCAAGTTCCTATAATCATTTGCTTAAAATATATATTCAATTTTTAGATAATACAATTAAAGGTAATGATAATAATTTAGAGTTTTATGGTTGTTTATTTGATACTTTAGTGGGAGAAAATGGAAAATTATCTCCTTGTAATCCATACATTAATAATTCCCAAGTAGTAGAAATTTCAAAGAAACTTAAGGGCGATAACATATCCATATTACAACAAAATATAATAGTTTCCAATTATAATATTACTGACCCAACAGATAAAAACCTTCGAAGAGAATTTAATGGGGTCGGCTTAACTCAATTTCTAGTTATGCTACTAAATCCTAAATATTCTTTATCATATTCTATGGAAAATATTATTTTATTATTACGACTTCCTCGACAATTCGCAATGGTCGAAGAACAAATATTTAGATTAAGTTTTGGAGATTTATTTGCTGTAAAGCAAAGTAGAAAAATTAATCGACCTTTAGCAGCAGATAGAGCAAGAGCAAAATATATCTTTACAGTTCCTTCTCAATTTAATGAAATGAGATATATAGATGATGATGACCTTGATTCTGAACAATTAAGTAGGATTGTTGAAATTTATGCCATAGAACAAGAAACATTACTTTGCTTAAAAAGATTAGCAGTATATTTAACCGCACTTTCTAGTAATCCATACATTCCCGAATCCATGCAATCTAAGTTAATTTTAACAGCCCAAACAAATACTACCTATTCATTACCATCGACTATTATTAAAAAAGACTTTATTAATAACAAACAAATACTTACCAAGAAAGAAAATTTACATTATCCTGATATATTCGAAATATACGGTGCAGATTATGATGCTTTTGAAATAAATTTTGCTACCACAAATTTAAAAACTACCATAATTGAAAATTTAATAAAGAATCCTATAATTTCCAAAAATACCATAAAAAAATTAATTAATAATGTAGATAAATCATTAATTCAAGATTTAATTTTAAACGCTAAATTTGATTTTAATGATTTAAATTATGAAAATACAAGCACGAATAAATTATTATTCGATAATGCCCCCAATATTATTCTTAATAATCCTGCTATAAGCGATGAATTAAGATTACAACTATTTAATATTTATTTTACTTATTTATTCAAAAACATCAATAAAAAACAAAAAGATTCTTTAAACATATTCAAAAATTTTATTTTAAGTGCAGGTAATTTAAGAAGTGTGAAGAATTTAACTGGATTAAAACAAAGTTTACAAGAATTGAATTTTGATAATATAAGTATGTGGCGAGGAGGTTTTGGTAAATTTCCGATTAATAAATCTATACCTGCAAATATTCAAAGAATTGGAGATTCAATTAATGAAGAGATAGTTAGTGTTCAAAAACCTCAAATTATTATAGATGTAAACTTTAAGCCGCCTTATGAATCGGTTTTTAAGAAAGGGGATGATTATTTCTTAGATGACGTTAAGAAAGAAATATTGCAAGAACTTAATTTACAAATGGAAACTACAAATCTAATGATTAATGAAGAATTAGCACGATTAAATGTTGAGGAAGATTATGATTTTGATAATATAGAAGATTTCATGGAAAATAACGAAGGTGAAGATGCTGTTTTACCACTACTTAATTTGTTAAATCAAAGAAGAGAATTAACAGTAGAGAGAAATAAAATAATAGAGCAAAATAAAATGACTACAGATAATGCACCACTATCTTTAAATATAAGGTATGTTGAAAAGGCTGAAAATACTGACAAGGGATTAAAATTGTCAGGAAGTTATTGGGATAGTGGGAGGGCTAGAATTACTAATAAATGGAGTGAGGTATATCCTAATGGTTGGGATTCTGTTTATGGTTGGAATCAAGATGATTATGGTTTAAGGGATGATGGTAGTAAAAAATTATGGAAAAATCAAATAACTTTGGTTTTTTATGATAGTAATCCTGAAATAGGATGGGACTTAATTACTGATGAAGGGGAAGATTTGCCTTTGTGGAGATATAATAATAATTTTTGTAAATCATCAGCAGTAAAATCGGTTATCAGGGCTATGATAAAAAATATGAAGAATCCTGAATATAGTTTGATGGAATTTTTAATAAATTATTCATCAATATTAAAAACTAGCGGTAATTTCATGTATAATACTATTAATAATCGAATAGAGGGGGCAAAAATTAGTTTGAATACCGGTGATGGTTATGCTGATAATTGGAGTCCTGAAACGTATTTATTAAATTCCGTATTTAAGCAAATAGATTTAGAGGGGGGTCAAACATGGTGGGATTATCTTCTTTTACCCAATTCAGACGAGGAAGAGGATTCAGTAGAGTCAATTTACACCCAAGACTCTTTATTATTTTTATTGTTTTACAGTTCATTAGGTTCGGGAGACATTAAAAAATTAAATAGACCTCCCAAAGTATTACTAAAACTTTTAACATCGCTTGGAAGTGAACAAACTTACGAAGAAACCTTAAAGATATATAATATGATTGAAATTGGAGAGTCTGATGGAAAGAAATACTTAAATCTTGGCTTACCTGTTGGAACTTTTTCGATAGAGAATGCAGGAAAACCCATTTTACTTTCTCTTTGTGGTGAATGGACTTATTATATGGTCTATGAACAATATTTGAGAAAGACTGGAAGAATTTTGGTTAAAGATAATTTAGGTAAAAAAATGATGGGTGTGGAAAATGATATTAACATTTATGATATGGTGTATAGTGCTACAAGCAATAATTACGATACTGAATTAAATCAATTTTGTAAGGGAGTTTTAATAGAAAGAAATTATGATTTAATTGAATCTATGCGACAGGAAGTAGGATTGAATGAAGAGGAAGTAGGATTTAATCCATCAGCAATTGTTCAAGATGCAGAAGAATTTGAAATGAGTGCAGAAGAAAAGATTAATATAGATAAAGATAAGATGGAAAAATATATCCTGAAGATATTAGGAAGTGAAATTTTTGCCTAAAGTTATGTGTCCTGTTTGTAAAGAGGTTTTTAGAAACCGTTCCGATTTGACCGAACATAAAGCAAAAACTGGACATCAAGGTGGTGCTGTAATATATACAGAACCGGAAAAAAAGACAATTAAGGCCAAAACCTCTTGGAAAAACCCTACTAATACTAAGAAGCCTAACAGATGTCCAGTATGTGATAAAAGATTTAAAACAAAAAAGTCTTTAGAATCTCACCAAAAGGATAAAAAACATTTCGGCAATAAAATAGAAGATAGTAAAAAAATAGAAACAAAAACTCAGGAAAAATTAAAACTAACATATACAGATGGTAAAAAAGAAGATTCCTCCCAAAAAAAATTAGGTAATGGGTATGTGGTGATAACAGATGCAGATTATCGTAAAATAATGGAAAGTGTGGAAACTATTAAAGGCATTGTTAATTTTGAAACCATTTCATTCGAACTACTACCTACAAACAATTCGTGGCTGGTGTCATACGAATTATCTAACGAAACAGACTGGGACTATATTTTATTCTATTGTGATTTCGTAGAAATAGAACATACTTTAGAGTCTTTTATGGCTCTTGAGAGTAAATTAAATTTGGAAAATAGGCCAGCAGTTTTTGATTTGGCCTCATTACAATCAAGAGCCGGAATATCTAATGAGATTAGTATTTATCAAAACTATGACTGTTTATTTATTACGCAAGATGAAGATAAAACTATTTCTTATAAGGATTTATTTGTTACTATGAAAGAAATTTTAGAATCGAAAGAAAATAATTTTTCAGAGAGTGATTTACTATTGGTAGCCGGAGATTGGAAAAAACCAGTTAAACAAGTGATAAAAAAGCCTTCGACTCATTACAAGAAAGAAAATAAACAAATGTTTAATAAACCATTAGGAAATAGGTTTCAAAACAAATGGACTAGGAGAAGTGATGACTGGTTTTTATGGGATGCCGAACAAGAGGTAAAAATTGCAGATAAAGCAGATTCTAATGAATCTGATAAAGAATTAAATTGGAATGCTAATCCAGTATATTTGATTACTGAAGAAAAGATTTGTATTGACAAATTAGTGAATGTAAAATTATCTCTAAATTGAGTTTATAGGTAATTATTTTGTTCTGATGGTAGTAGAACAAAGGTATTAAATAGTTGATAAACAAGGTAATAATATGTATGAACCAACCGATTTTGCAGAAACAATTTTTAAACAAAGATATGCACTAAGCCACGAAGAAACGTGGGATGAGGCTTGTGAAAGAGTTGCAAACCACATATCTTCTGCTGAAAACGGTAATAGAGATAAGTGGAGTGGGAGATTTAAAACCGTAATGGTAAATAATAGATTTATTCCGGGTGGAAGAATATGGTATGGTAGTGGTAGGATGAAGGGACAATTATTGAATTGTTTTGTAGTTCCTGCTGATGATAGCCGAGAGGGTTGGGGAAAAACAGTAAGTGATATGTTAGTCATAAGTGGAACTGGTGGAGGGGTTGGAATTAATTTTAGCCCTATCAGACCAAGAGGGACACCTATAAGAGGAACGGGTGGACAAGCCACAGGTGCAGTATCTTTGATGGAAGTAATTAATCAAACAGGTGAGGTAATTAAGGCTGGCGGTGGGCGAAGAACCGCTTTAATGCAATGTCTTAGATACGACCATGCAGACATAATGGAATTTTTAAGTAAAAAATTCAATCGTTTTGAGATGACTCAAGATAATGTAAGTGATTTGTTGATGGACACCTATCCTAATTTACCCAAGGCCGAATTGGATGATATTTTAGAGAAATATAATGATGATGTGGAAAAGGTTATACAATATTTAGTTAAATATCAATTAGACCAAAGATTGAAAAATGCAAATGTATCGGTATTAGTTGATAATGAATTTTTTGAAAAAATAAAAAATGATGAAGATATTGTTTTTGATTGGAATAATAAAGAAGTAAGCCGTATTCCTGCCAAAGAAATATGGGATATTATAGTTTATAACTCTTGGGAATCGGGTGAACCGGGAATATTGAATGAAGGATTAGCCAATGAGATGAATAATATATGGTATTATAAAAAATTGATTTCCACAAACCCTTGCGGGGAAATTTGGCTAGAACCATATGGTTGTTGTGATTTGGGGGCTATAAATCTTGTTAGCCACATTGACCCTGAAACTAATGAGATAGATTGGGATATGTTGGCTGATACCGTAACTGTTGGAGTTAGATTTTTAGATGATGTATTGGATGTTAATATTTATCCCCTTCCTGAAATAGAAAAGAATTGTCAAAATGTTCGCAGAATAGGTCTTGGAATTATGGGTCTTGGACATTGTTTGATAAAAATGGGTTATAGATATGATAATACAGAAGGTAGAAAAATGGTTGAAAAAATTATGAACTATATTAAAAAGAGGGCTTACGAGGCTTCTACATACATAGCCGCAGAAAAAGGGTCATTTCCTGCTTTTGATACAGAAAAATTTCTTGAAAGTGGGTTTTGTAAAACTTTGACAAAGGGAATTAGGGCTAAGATTCGAGAATATGGGATTAGAAATTGTGCATTATTAACTATCGCACCTACAGGGACTACTTCAATAGTCTCAGGAACTTCATCAGGTATTGAACCTGTTTTCTCACCCGGATATAAAAGAAGATATTATGCCGATGTGGAAAATAGTAATGAAAGGCAGATAAGGGAAGAAATAGTTATTGACCCCCTGTTTCAAAAATTATTTGAACAAGGTTATGATTTGTCATCATTTGTTTCTGCCCATGAAATATCAGTAGAGGACCATTTAAGAATGCAAATAATAGTTCAAAAACATATTGATAATGCAGTAAGTAAAACAATTAACTTACCTCAAGATTATCCAATTGAAAAATATGGTAATTTATTATTAAAATATGCTCCTATGTGTAAAGGAACTACGGTTTATAGAAGTGGAAGTCGTGGCAATGAGCCATTAGTCCCATTAACGGTAGAAGAAGCCAAATTACATTTAGAATCACAAGGCATAATAATTGGTTCGGCCTCTAGCGATTGTATGAGTGGAATATGCGAGGTTTGATATGTTAAATGAATCTGCTTTTGAATTAGGAATTATCTTAGGTAAAAAAGCATTTGTGAATAATAAAATATTTTACAAAGACGTTTATAATACATTAGAAACTGAAGATGATGCGTTGGAAGTTATGTTGAATTGTTGGTTAGCAGATGAACTAATGATAGATATGTTTTATGGTGATTTAGATTTTAATAGTATGAGAGCAGGATGGTCTAAAGGTTTTTTAGATTCTTTGTTCCCGATGAGAGAATTTTGTTAATACAAAGGTTTAAGTATTAGTTTATAATCCAAGGTTATGGACATTATAATTAGCGACAAGATAACTAACGATTCTTATATTAAAAAAAGTCTTGAAAATATAATGTATAATACACTACAAAAGGGAAAATTTGAAATGTATCGAAAAGGAAAAAATATAGTAGTGAACCTTCAAAATACAAACTACATTCATAAAGATATTCGTAATGAATTAATTTATCAGATTCAAAACACTCTTCAAGACACCCAATATTCTTCATTAATATATACTCATGGAAAACTAACTACAATAATACACTCATAAGGTGGAAACATTTAAATAGGTAAAGGAATACTCGAATATTATGACTAATGAGACAAAGATGGTTAGTGAAGATGATTTTCAATCACATACAGTATATGAATTAAAAGATGAATTAAAGGAAAGAGGTTTAAAGGTTTCCGGTAAGAAAAGTGAATTAATAACTCGATTAGTATCTGACCTGAATGCTACATTACAATCCGTAGAAAACGTCATTGAGCAAACTGAAGAAGCGGTTGGTGCAGTAGAAACGGCGGCAGACGAAGTTGCTGACGTTAGCGAAAAACTTGCGGAAAAAGATATTAAGGGGGCGATTTCAGAATTAAAAGATGCATCTGACGATATAGAAAAGGCTGCGGAAGAAAGTATGGAAGCAATTGAAGATGCTTTTGAAACGGCTGAAGAATTGGAACAAAAGGCAAGAGGTATCAAAGCAAGTTGGGATAAGTTATCTAAAAATCAAAAAATTATGGCTAGATTTGCAGTTGTAGTGTCTGTTGCATACATATTAGTTTCGGGCGATTATATAAATCTCTAAATACTATCTCTATTTCTTAGTAAGTATTATATAGGTCTGATATATGATGGATTCTGTGTTTTCCTTATTATTAGCCCTTTCTTTAGGAATAATTGTAGCAGAAATCATAACTGGTAGACCCAAAGGACCACCTTCTGCATTGACAAATTATCCAAATCAAAAGTTTCCCAGTTTATTCATAGGATTCGGCATTAGTAATATCGAACACGCTTACCATATTCACCATTGGATATGGTCGTTGCCCATCTGTATTATCATGTCGTGGGCGGGGCAATTAGAAATTACTGCGTTTTTCATTGGAATTTGTTTTCAAGGATTAACCTATGAAGATAGATTTCATATCAAGGTTGTTTCTTAATGAGATATTCAGAAAGCACTATTGTATGGTGTTAAGAAGTATTATATAGGTCTGAAATATAATTTTAATTTATGACAATAAGAACAGCAGAATTTATTTCGCCTAAACACCCTGACAAACTTTGTGATAGAATCTCGGATTCTATTTTATATGAATATGTTAAGGGCGATAAAGATTCAAGATGTGCAATTGAAACTTGTGGAGGGCACTCAAAGATTTTTATTACGGGTGAAATTACTTCTAAAATCAACGTAAGTGATAAAAAAATTAAAGAAATTGTTAATAAATTGACAGGAATTGATGATATAATTATACACATTCATCAACAATCCCCTCGAATTGCTCAAGGAGTAGATGTTGGAGGGGCTGGCGACCAAGGAATAATGATAGGATATGCTTGTAATGAAAATGACGAATTAGTTCCTCAAGAATATTATTTAGCAAGACAGTTAAATAGATATATTTACAGTAAATATCCTTTTGATGGTAAAACTCAGATTACATTAGATGATAATGATGTTAGGGTGGTTGCCTCTTTTCAAAACGCTCCAAAAGAAGATTTAAAAATATTAGTTGAAGATTTTTTCACTCAATATCCTAAGTATAATATTGTGGAGATGCATTGTAATCCCGCAGGTGATTGGGAAATTGGTTCTTTTCAAGCAGATGCAGGAGTAACTGGAAGAAAATTAGCAACAGATAATTACGGACCTAGAGTTCCTCTAGGGGGTGGGGCATTTAGTGGGAAGGATGTTACTAAAGTTGATAGGAGTGGGGCATACATGGCTAGAAAAATTGCAGTTGATTACCTTAAAAAATATGATGCTAAAGAAGTAAAGGTCGAATTAAGTTATGCTATCGGACACGACAGACCTATACAGGCTACGGCTATAATAACATATGATAGTGGATGGGGCAAGGATGTAAAATATATTTCAGATTATGATTTATCTCCAAATGGTATTATTAAATACCTAAATTTAAAAGATATAGATTATTCAGAAACTGCTAAGTGGGGTCATATGGGTTTAAATTTTCCTTGGAATTAATTTTTGAAAACTTTTAAATAGTCGGATAACTCTAGGTGAAATTATGAGTAAAGATAAACCAGTTTGGGGTCGAAAAACTACTGTTAATGATTGGATGATGAAATATATCGGATTACCTATCGTGTGGGGTTGGTTAGCGGCGGCACTTTCAATTGTCGGATATGGTATTTATTCACCCGAATCAGTCATGCCTATGTTAGAGGGCTTTATATCTTTATTAGCCATAGTGGGAACTTTGGCTACACTTATTGTAACATCTATGTTAGAATTATGGAAATCAGAACAAACTAAGGAAATAGCGACTCTTGAAGAAAGAATAACTCATCGTCATCGAATGGAAGAGATGGAAATGGCTCACCTACATAGATTAGCAGAAATATCTACAACAGGAAAAGAAATAACAAAAAAGAAATAGTAATGCAAATATGATAAGCAAACTATTATAAGTGTTCTTGAATTCGGAGATTTGAGAAGATTCGGATAGAGGTTATAAAAATGAAAATAGGAAAAAATGAGTGTATTAAATCAAAGAGAAAAAGCCCTTGTATATATGATTTGGTTAATTATGTTAGGATTAGTAAAACATTAACTAATAATATCTATCGGTGTAGGAGATGTAAGAATACACATAATGAAAAAATTAATTTGGAAAAACCTAATTGTTTAATTTCCCCTACTGGAAACCACCAATGGAAATATCAGAAAAATATTTCCTTTCAACAACATTGGAAACATCAACAAATTAGAGATTTAGAGTGTTGTGAATATTGCACCGCAACGAGAGAGATAAGTTATGCACGACCTATTGGTTATAATCCGCATAGATGAGATAGTCGAGAAGAATAGATTTATATAGGTAATAATAGCAGGATAGAATAGAGGCAAATAAAATGAATAAGAGTCAAAATAAAATGTTGATAGAACACTTTGAAGAATGTGGTAGTATTAGTAATGTAGAGGCACAAGCAGTCTATAAGATTAGGTCATTACCAAGAAGAATTTGTGATTTAAAGGAAATAGGTTATGAGTTCTCAAGAGAGTGGAAAAAAGATTTAACGGGACAAAGATATGTTAGATATTATCTAATCGGCAGGGGTGATTAATTATGGATAAGTTTATTTGGTTAAATACCACTACTGGAAAAAGTTACTTGAATCTTGCAGATATTAGTGTTATTAGTTTCAATAATGGTAATGAATTCTGTGATATTCATATTAGGAGTGGCACAATATTTACAACTGATGCAGAAAGTGGACATTCTTTATTTGAGAGTCATGAAAATTATGTGATTAGTAAAGCAACAGCAAAGATTTATGAGGTGAGTGCATGATGAACGAAATACAACAAACGACATACGATTTTATGATAAATGAATATAATAATGGAAGGCCTGATGAGTTTAAAGGAGCGAATACTTTTGATTTGTTTTCAATTCATATGATGAGAGAAATCATCAATTTAAATCCTTCGGATGAAACAAGAGAAGTTGCATTGAAATTTATAGATTTTGTAAAGAAAAATAATAAAATTTTACATAGTATTGAAGGTTCTTTAGAGTAAGTTTTACATAATAATTAAGGAATTGCTTATGCTGTTGTTAGAAATATTTTGTGGTGCGATTGCACTAGGTTATTTGATATTTTATTTAGGCTTAATCTTTTCAATGAGTGGATGGTAATATTATGAAAATAATTAAGGGATTTTCACTATTGCCTAGTTTTAGTGTATGGAAAAACATCAAAAATTTTTTTAACAAGGATAATTAGGAGAAAAATGGTTGAACCGACAAGTTACTGCATAATCTTTAAGTATCTAAAACTAATAATAATATATTATGTCATTTTTAGGGGTAGATACTTTTGGAAGCCCTATAAATAATTTAGTTTTAAATGCAAATACTCAAGAGTCAAGGGAAGGACAGTTTATTAGTATGATTCAACCTAATATGGCAATGAGTAATTATCATGGTTTTACAGATGTTGAAGATAAAAATACTGAAGGTTCTCAAATAACTCATAGTGTTAATGCAGGTAATTGGTGGGGTGGAGATAGTCAAATTGCTAACAGACCTGAACAAGCAACCGATGTTGGTAGTGTAACAATTTTAGATAATAGAGGACTAGAAAGGGATTGGGATATTGATGAAGAAACTGGTGCCGAGACTCAATCAACAACCCATTGGTATGATTGGAACACAGATTCAAGTATTACAAACGAAGAAGCACAAGCAAGCATCGCTAGTTTATCAAATCGAGCAGGAGCAAGAAATCTACAAGAATTTGATGAAGATGGTGATGGAAATATTGATAGATACTCTTGGACACAAGATGTTCAAAGAACTTTTTGGAATTTCTTAGACAGACCTAGTAGAAATACTAATTCAGCAACAGATTCTAGTAGAAACTTTTTACCCCAACAACTTCCAAACCAAAGACCACGCACGAATTTTGATTTGATGCCTAAATTACCATCCACCCAACAAGAAAAGACAACCTTTTCGGAAAGGATTTCTGCGGCTTGGAGGGCATTATTTAGGTGATTAAATGAGAAAAGGAATAGTATTAGAGAGTGTGATTGTAGGATTTACTACATTAGTAATAGGTTCGGTATTAATGGTAATTCCTAGTAAAAAATTGGAACAAAATAAAGCATGGCCTTTCATTGGAACTTTCTTAGTAGGTTTTCTTGCTCATATAGGTTATAAAACTTTCGGATTAGATAAGTGGCATTTTGTAAAAATTCAATAAATTAAAAATCATATCCAAAAATTTCAAATTCCATTTTATGTTTTTCATAAACTAATTTTTTGGTTTCATCATCATAATATTCTCTATAACCATTATCTTTAGGCCTAGTATTAGATTTATATTTAGGTAATAATTGTAAATTATATTCTTTAATACCTAATTTTTCACAAACATTAATTATATCTTCTTCTAATTTTTCATACCTTATAATATAATCACAACAAGAAATAGGATAACTTATGTTAGCAGAATTGATGACACTACTAACACAATGGATATTAAGATTTATACAATCAGTTAGTCGGCAAAAATCTTTAAAAGTCATAGTATTCATATTATAATTATTTACTCCATCACTTACCCAATCAAATGTCGGATGGTTTTTCCAATAATAATAAGAAGATACAATTTTATCATAAGGATTTCTTATCACACAAAATTTAAAATATTCATTAAACATTTCTTCTCCCCACTCATTTTTAATGGAAACTGCCGTTGCATGAGGTCCATTGTCTCCAATACTTCCCACCTCACCAAATTCAGTTTTTCCTCCATAAGCACCAACCAACTCTATATCATCTTTGATAACAAAATCAATATTAGGGTCTATGCAATATTGTGCAAAAAAAGATTCAACACTACTTCCTGCTACCTTAGCATTTTTAAGGTAAATAAATTTATATCTGTGAGAAACTAAAACCATGTTATGCACGACCTTCAAAAAATTTAAAATTATTCACACCACTCAATAATAACGATTCCCATTGTTTTGCCATATTGATACTAGTTTGTGTTTTTGCCCATTCGACACCCCTACTCTTAATATCACTTATTTCTTCAGGATTTAGCAAATAATATTTCAATACATTTGCTAAGTGCATATAATATTCTTCTGTATTTTTTCCTTCATGATAAATCAATCCTCTATCACCAATCACATCAGGCAAAGAACCAACATTTGAGGTAAAACAAAAAGCACCCGCCCTTTGAGCCTCTAATGCAGTAATACAATAAGTTTCTTCAAAATCTGTTGGATAAAACCAAAAATCAGTTTTGCCCCAAGAAGCAACCAATTCATCATTATCTACTCTAGGCCTAATTATAATTTCGTGCGGCGATTGTTCTATGACTTGTCTCAATGTAGGATTTTCTTTATCATAGTATTCTAGGTTTCTCGATGGAGAAGAACCCTCTCCAAAAATTTCCAAAGAAATAGCGACTTCTTTAGGAGAAATATAATTCATAATTTGAATGGTTTTTTTCAACCCCCTTAACCAATCCGAAGTCCAAATCATACGATAAGGAATTTTTTTCGTCAAATCATTAGTATCAATTTCTTGATTTATTCCATGCCCTATAACTTCAAAATGCCCTTGCGGAAGTTCATAAACACTCCTAATTTTTCTTTCGTGAAACGGTGTCAATACAACCGACTTTCTAAAAATATTATTTCTTGCGGCCAACTCATATAGATTTTTCCCACTATCTTCTATTGCTAATCCCTTATACCAAGGCAACGCAATAGTATCATGTAGCCATAAAATAATGTTGGGATGATTTGTATCTTCATAAATTAAAAAATTTAAATATCTTTGAACTATAACTGCATCATAATCCATTATGTTTACTCCTTGACTTTTCATACCCAATCCTCCAAATATATCTACTTCGTGTCCTAACTTATTCAAACCAACAGCAAGTCTACACAAAGACCCTTCACTCCCCCAACCTCGGTCTGAGTCAAAATTAGAATCTACATTTTCCATAGTTTTAAAAACTCCATCATTATAACCGGTCCAAAAAAGAATTTTCATATTAAATATTACGATATAACATATTTAAATCTTTGCAACCTTTTATATATACGAGAAAATAACTTTATAATATGGTTAATTCTCTTGATAAAGAAGAAGAAATCAAATATAAAAAACCTATGAATGAAAATTTTATTTTTGTATTAGCCGTTAGTTTTATTTTTATAGTGGCTACATCAGGAACTCCATATAGTGATTCGGATAACCTAAATATTACCTCTATTCCTTGTCATAAAATCAAAGGAGAAGTTATTTTAAAAGAAATTCAAGACGAGGAATATTTAATCTATGTTGAACTTTTTATGGATGATAACTTGGATGGGTATATTGTTACGGTTAGTGAAGTTACTTATGATTCTTATGAGGTTGGAGATACTTATGAGCAAATTACTTGTGATGTAGGTTGGTATAATATGTTAAAAGATACTATTAAAGAAATGTTAGATGCCGGAGTCTTAGAACAGTTTTAGATAAAACTTTAAATAGTCGTAATAATAATCTGTAATTATGGCTAATGCATATTTCACAAAGGTAAATAAGGCAAGAAAATCAGATGCGAAATCTTTTGAATACAATGGAGAAACATACGTTCAAGGTAAAACTAAAACAGGAATGGTTATTTACAAGAAAAAAGCAGGTTCAAAGAAGAAACCAACCACGAAGATGGATGCTGAAACAAAGCGGAAAAAGTCCACACCTAAGAAAAAGACCACTCCTAAGAAAAAGGCCACTCCTAAGAAAAAGACCACCTCTAAGAAAAAGACAGTTAGAAGAGTTAGGAAAGCCCCTGCTAAGAAAAAGACCACTCCTAAGAAAAAGACCACCTCTAAGAAAAAGACAGTTAGAAGAGTTAGGAAAGCCCCTGCTAAGAAATCAGGCAGGATTTTAAGAGGTAAGAGAAATTCACCCTCGACTTCAGCAACTTCAGTTAAGGTAGGGACTAAAAGAATTGGAGGAGATGGTAAGATGTATGTTTGTAAATCCTATGACCGAGGCGGAAAGAAAGTCCAAAGATGGGTTAAGGCTTAATAAACTTTAAGTAGTCGAAGGTCTATTGTTTTTTATGGTAAGTAATAATATCTTAACTGGTATTTTTGTAGTTGTAGCCGCAGCAAGTATTTGGCGAGGAATTACAAGATTAGAAGATAATTACTTTTTCCCTGAAAACCCAAACATTAGTATATTATCTAGCCTATTATTAGGTGTTGGAATATTAGCGTATAAGGGCAAGGACATAAAAACAATAACAGGATGATTAATATGAAGAACTACCCGAAATTATTTTACGAAAAGGAAACGAAACCTTTACACAAAGTAGGTTATACACTAGCATTAGCAACTATGGGTATAGGTGTTTTAGAAACTGCACACTCTATACCTTATATCGTGCGTGGCGAATCAAACTTTACAGGCATGACATTAGGGCCAATCGCTATAATGGCTGGTGGAGTTATTGCTTATTCATATCTTAAAGAAGCAAATGTTATCTATAATTAAATAGTGATACTATGAATGCAAAAGAATGGCATAATTGGTGCTTACAAGTTGCAGAAAAACTATCCACAATTGAAAAATCTAATAAATTACAAACTCGTATTATTATTTTTTTATTAATTTCTCTTATTATTAGTCAGGGACTAATATTATTTTATGCAATCTAAGATAAACCTTTAAATAGGTTAATATGAAAGTTACATTATGGATATGGTTGATGAATTGCGTGTATTCCATCATCCAAAAAAAATAAGATATGGAAATAATGGAGATGGAGGTTATGTGGTTGCTGATTTGGATATTAAATATGATTGTTACATTTCAGCAGGAATAGCCGAAGAAGAAAGTTTTACAAAGGATTTTTTACAAGCCCATAGTTATATAGGTAAAGAAAATAGTTATGCTTTTGATGGGACTATTGAAGATTATCCTTGGGAATATACAAGTGAAATCCAATTTATAAAAAGGAATATTAATAATTATAATGATTATTGGAACACGACTCTCGAAGATTTAGCAGAAAAATATGATAATATATTTTTAAACATAGATATAGAAGGTTATGAATTTTCATGGCTTGAAAAATTAAGCCTAGAACATCTCAAAAGTTTTAAACAAATAACCATAGAAGTGCATGGGGTAAATAACGACCATTGGCACGATTGTTCTCATCGTATGCCCCTCACTCAAAAAGTTAGGATGATTAATAAATTGAATAATACTCATTATTTAATTCATGCACATGGAAATAACCATACTGGATGGGTAGAGGTTCTTTATGAAAAAGATTATGATATACATAATCTATGGATTCCTAATGTTTTGGAACTTACTTTTGTCTCTAAAGATTGTTTCGATTTTAAGCCTAATTTAAATACTACTCCATTACCAATTAACGGGTTAGATTATCCTAATAGGCATGATTGGTTAGATTTACCATTATTTACATACCCCTTTGTTAATATATAATGATATTTTAAGTTATTTTTGATATTATTACCATATCTTTATATAGTTAATAATATAATTAATAGGTTAGAAGGAATAGCGGATTCCTTATGAAAGCCTAAAAGTAGATAAATATGAAGGAGAAAATTGAACAAAAATTAAGAAGAATAACAACGATTGCATTATCAGTATTTCTGATGACGATGAGCGCAAGCGTGGTTATTGGTGATGGTTCAGACCCCTTAGACCCCTCAGATGGAGGGGCTGATTGGGACGGCGATGGTTTAACCAACGCTCAAGAACAAAGTCAAGGCACAGATATGAATAATGCCGATACCGATAACGATGGATTGCCGGATGGATGGGAAGTAGCCTATGGGCTAAATCCTCTTTCCGCCTCAGATTCAAGTGCTGACCCTGATGGAGATGGATTAACCAATACGCAAGAATATGCGGCTGGAACAAATCCTAATTCCGCAGACACCGATGGAGATGGAACTCCTGACGGTCAAGACCCTTTCCCAAACGACCCAAATGACGGTTCATCGTCAGATTCTGATGGTGATGGAATTCCTGATGCTTACGACCCTGATTTTCCGGGTAATGATGAAGGAGATGGAAATGGAGGCACAGATGGTGGTGGCGAAGGTGAAGGCGAAGGCGAAGGTGAAGGTCAAGGTGAAGGACAAGGTCAAGGTCAAGGTCAAGGACAAGGACAAGGTCAAGGTCAAGGACAAGGACAAGGTCAAGGTCAAGGACAAGGACAAGGTCAAGGTCAAGGTCAAGGTCAAGGTCAAGGTCAAGGTCAAGGACAAGGACAAGGCCAAGGTCAAGGACAAGGTCAAGGTCAAGGACAAGGCCAAGGTCAAGGTCAAGGTCAAGGTCAAGAAGGCCAACAAGGTCAAGGACAAAACTCTCAATCCGGACAAGATAACTCTCAGCCTCAAGAAGGTCAAGACGGTTCTCAAGCGAATCAACAAGATAATGGACAGGGAAATCAACAAAATGGTGGTGAACAATCAGGCCAACAAGGTCAGCAAGAAGGTCAGGATTTAAATGGCAATAATCAAAACGGACAAAATCAGCAACAACAAGGTTCTACTCAATCAGAAAATCAAAATTCCCAATCACTAAATGAACAACAACAAAATCAACAGTTAGAAAATCAATTAGAGAATGGCGAGAATGATAATGATGGAGATGGAATACCTGATGATTTAGATGTAGATGATGATAATGATTGTATTCCTGATTTTATGGATGATACACCCAACGACCATGATGAAGATGGTATAGATGATGCTGATGACAACGATGATGATGGAGATGGGATAGACGATTTGGTAGAGGTTAGTGATGGATTACCTTATACTGATATTTACGACCACGATAATGATAACATTTATGATTGTGTAGATATTGATATAGACAATGATGGTTATTTAAATTATCAAGATGAATTTATTAGGGACCATGATAATGATGGTATTGATGATAAAGACGATGATGATGACGATAATGACAACATTTTAGATGTTGATGAAATTGGAGGAGCATTTGGAAGTTATAGATACGACCACGATAATGATGGACTAGTAGATTCTTTCGACTTAGACGATGATAATGATGGTCTGAGCGATTGGTTTGAAAATTCTGATGGAGATATTTTAACCGGCCAATTCGACCACGACAATGATGGATTATCGGATTATCTCGATGATGACGATGATGCAGACGGTATTTTAGATAACTTAGAATCTTAATTCTTATTTTAAATTTATTAAAGTCTTAAGCATTTCGGTGTTTAAGGCGAATCATTCACTATTGTTAATCTAGGTATTCTTGTGCATCCAATCATAATTAGGAAATAAATGATTTTTAATCATCAAAAGTGCTTCTGTGCTAAAATTATCCGACCACTCTATATTGGTAGCATCATTTTCAATCCATATTAGATATTTTTTTTCATGAATTTTATTCCATCCTACCTCAAGATAGTTATCTTTTTGTTTGTCGGCATATAATTTCATTTCAGCCCTAGAAAAAAATTCTTGGTGATGAAATATTTTATTATCCTCAACAATAAATACTCCATAATATGTTTCAAAAATTCCCATACATTTTTATTTGATATTTTGTTATTTAATACTTCGTAACCTTTAACAAGTAACAACACAATATTTATATTATGGGTGATTATGAAAAAGAATATTTAATTGAATCCTTTGGTGCTGGACTCATAGAT
>Ga0209532_1000494_pt1 | contig 33637 bp, 29 predicted proteins | sample COG_02_FD_184746 | JGI IMG/M metagenome (GOLD analysis project Ga0209532, IMG submission 184746) | Pelagic Microbial community sample from North Sea - COGITO 998_met_02 (SPAdes) (version 2) | ecosystem: Environmental > Aquatic > Marine > Neritic zone/Coastal water | place: Helgoland, sampling... | reverse complement strand
ATCAACCTTTATTTATTGTAGATGGTGTTCCTTTTGACTCTGGTACAAACCAACAAACAGGTTTTGGTGGTGGTAACACAGTAACAAGTAGCCGTTTCTTGGATTTAGATCCAAACAATGTTGAAAGCGTACAAATCTTGAAGGGTTTAAGTGCTTCTGTATTATACGGACAACAGGGTAGAAATGGTGTTGTACTTATTACAACCAAAAACGGATCTAATAAAGACTTAAACAAAAAGTTTGAGGTAACTGTTAACTCATCTGTTTACCAAACAGAAATTTCTAACCTTGCAGATTACCAAAATGAGTATGGTCAAGGAGCTGATAACACTATCAACTCCGGGTATGTAGGTAACTGGGGAGCTCGTTTTGACGCTGGTCTTGAGGTATCTCACCCGTATGCTTCTTTTGGAAATTTATTCCCTGAATATGACGGGTTAAAAATTCCTTATGTAGCAGCACCTAATAACGTAAAAGATTTCTTTAGAACTGGACTAGGTCAGTCAATGTCTGTGAATGTTGCAGGATCCCCTGGAAATGATGGCAACACTCGTTACAACTTAAACTTTGGTTATACAACTGAAGATGGGTACATCAGAAATAACGGTTTAACACGTTACAACATTGGACTTGGGGGTTCTACAAAACTTTCTAATAAATTCTCATTTAACGGAACTGCTAACTTTAGTAGTACAAGAGTTAACACACCACCAATTGCGGCAAACAACGCAGGTGGAGCTTTATCTATTTTCACAAGAACATTATTTATGCCAAGAAACTTGGATCTAAATAATATCCCTTACGAAAATCCAAACGATAGATCTAGTGTATACTACAGAACAGATCAAGAAAATCCAAGATGGTTATCTAACTACGCAGGTAGTGAGCAAAAAACAAATCGTTTCTACGGTAAGTTAGGAGCTTCTTATGAAATCTCTGACAACGCATCTATCTCTTACCGTTTTGGTTTGGATACATACAACGAAACTCAAGAGTTTAAAGCTGCTCGTGGAAGTGTTACTGCACCATACACGACAGGTTATTTAAGAACAACTAATGGTACAAACTTTATTTTTGACCACAACCTAAACTTTAGTTTCAACAACATAGAGCTTGCTGATGAGTTTAGTTTGACAACTCAACTTGGTTTCAACGCAAGACGAGATACTTACGAGCAATTTGGACAGTCAAGTCAAAACCAAGTAGTATTTGGTTTCTTTGATCATGACAACTTTATTGACCAAACAATTAATGATCCAGTTGCGGGTAGTTTAACTTTCCAAGCACAACAAAATATCTTAGGTGCTTATGGAGAAGCTGCTTTTGATTATGGTGGATATTTATTCTTAACATTATCTGGTCGTAATGACTGGGCTTCAACCCTTGAGGCAGAAAACAATTCGTTATTCTACCCTGGTGCTTCTTTAGCGTTTGTTCCAACATCTATGGATGGTGGTTCTTCTGATGCTCTAAATTATATGAAGTTCCGTGCAGGTTACGGTACCTCTGCAAGATTCCCGGGAGTATATTCTACAAGAACAGGATTTAACTCTACAGCTTCTGCTGTAATTGATAGTGATGGAAATGCAATTACTACAAATGGTTTATCTTCTTTCTTAGGAAATGTAAATCTTAAACCAGAACTTCAAAAAGAATTTGAACTTGGTTTAGAGGCAGACTTATTCAAGAAAAGAATTAGTGTTGATGCAACTATATACAAAAGATCAATACAAGACCAAATTGTGAACAGACCAATTTCTCCATCTACTGGAGCAACATTCACAGCCGATAACATTGCAGAAACGCAAATAGAAGGTGTAGAATTAGGTCTAGACTTTACACTAATCAAGAGTGATAACTTCACTTGGGATGTACGTAACAACTTTAGTGCTGCAGAAAACACAGTTATTGACTTAGGTGGTGTTGAATCTTTTGCTTATGCTGGATTCTCTAATCTAGGAAATTACGCATCAGAGGGTGAGGCATTAGGTGTTATTAAAGGTGGGTATGCTGCAAGATATGCAGAATCGAACATCTCTGATGATAACCCTTACGGAACAGGTGTAAACGGTGCATTACTTATTAATCCAGGTACAGGTCAAATTCTTGACTCAGAAGGTGATTTAGGTAGAGGTATTGAAACAATTGGTGATCCAAACGCAGATTGGACAGTAACTACAATCAACACGTTGACTTACAAACAATTATCTGTATCTGCACAACTAGAATACACCCATGGTGGAGATATATTTTCTCAAACTGCATCTCAGTTCTACCGTCGTGGTGTAACAACAGTAAATGTAGACAACAGAGAAGGAACCTATATTGTTCCAGGTTTGTTAGCTAACCCAACCACTGGTCAATTATTATTGGACGGAGACGGGAACCCAATTGAAAATACAATTCAAATTGGATGTAATGATTTATACTTTATCAATTTAGTTGATCCATCTGGACAAGGTATATATGACGCATCTCACCTACGTTTAAGAGAAGCTTCAATTACGTACTCACTTACAGAGAAAATGTTAAAGAAAACACCATTTGGAAATATCTCATTCTCTTTATCTGGACAAAACTTATATGTAAAGGCATTCAATATTCCTGATGCATTTAACATTGATCCAGAAGCATTGAGTGTTGGAACAGGAAACGGTCAAGGTTTAGAATTCCAAACAGGACCTACATCTAAGCGTTACTCATTTGGTATAAAAGCAACATTTTAAAAAAAAAGGTACTAGTGAGGTGGTAATTATTTTACCACCTTGTTATACTAGTGTAACCTAAAAATTTAATTATATATTATGAAAAATATTTTAAAAATAACATTCGTATCAGCTATGTTGGCATTATTCACTGGATGTGAGACAACAGAGCTAGATTTACTAGACAACCCTAATGCAATTGGTGCAGAGGTGGCAAGTCCAAATTTTGTTTTAAATTCAATTCAATTATCATTTAACGGAATTGTAAGTGGCTTTAGAGGAAGTTCTTCAGGCATTACTCGTATGACTGCTCAATTTGGCCAATATAACGGAAGTGTTACTGTTAATTCATTAAACGGAACATGGTCTTCTGCATACAACATGTTTGCAAACGTAGATTTAATAGAGGAAATAAATGCTATAAGTGAAACACCAATTCCTTACCATGTTGGGGTAGCACAGATTATGGAGGCTTACACGTACATATCACTTGTTGATTATGTAGGTGATGTACCTTACAGCCAAGCAAACCAGTTTGGTGATTTTCCAACACCTGCACTAGATCCTGGTGCAGATGTATATGCTGCTCAAATAGCGTTGTTAAACACCGCTATTTCTAATTTAAGCCAAGAATCTGCAGTAATACCACAAGATTTATTTTATGGTAGTTTTGATGCAGACAACTGGATTGCAGTAGCAAACACATTAAAACTGAAAGCTCATTTAAACATGGGTGATGGTGCAGCTATTTCAGCGTTATTGTCTGAAAACATTATTGATACTGATGATGAAGATTTCCAATTTAACTATTCAACATCTACATCTCCAGAATCTAGAAGCCCAATATTTCAAGGGAACTATCCTAACGGAACTGGATTTTACATGAGTAATGGATTTTTAGATATGTTAAACGCTGGTGATGCTGAGGCTCCTTACGTTGAAACAGGAATCGCAGACCCAAGACTACGTTACTACATCTACCGTCAGAAAAATGCAGGTCCTTCTGGATCTAACCTACCATGTTTAGGTAATGATATATATGACTATTGTTATGTTGGTAACTTATATTGGGGTAGAGATCATGGAGATGATGAAGGGATTCCAAATGATAATACAAAAAGATCTACATGGGGAGTATACCCAGCAGGTGGAGCTTTTGACAACAATCAATACAATAGAGTAGATTCTAGTAATACCCAAACACTTAATGGTGAAGGTATAAACCCAATATTCTTATCATCTTTCACTCACTTTGCATTAGCAGAGGCAGGATTAGATTTAGGAGTTGGTGTTGATGCTAGAGCGTTATTAGAAGCAGGGATCTCTCTAAGTATGGATAAGGTAACAGATTTTTCAGGTTCTTTAACTACTACTGATGAAGATGATGAGACCATAGACTATGCTGCAACATCTGCAGATATAAGTGACTACATTGCTAGAGTATTAGCAGAGTATGATGCTGCATCAGGAAACGATGCTAAGTTAGCTATTGTTATCAGAGAATGGTATATCGCCTCATGGGGTAATGGTATAGAGCCTTACAACATGTACAGAAGAACAGGATATCCTACACTACAAACTGGTGTTGTACCAGTAGGTCCATTCCCAAGATCTTTCAGATATCCGGAATCGGAAGTGAATACGAATCCTAACGTTGATCAAACTACTGCAGATAACCAAGTATTCTGGGATACCAACCCAGCTGGTTTCATTAACTAATCCATTTTAATTAAATACTTCAATTATGAAAAATATAAATAAAATATTCTCTCTAGCATTTGTAGCTATCCTAGCTGCAGTTACCTTTACTAGCTGTGAATACGATGAAGATAAAGCACGCTTTCCGCAACTAACAAACGGAGGTTTTGTAAAGTTTGTAAGTGCTCCAGAATTTGACATGGGTGCAGATCCAGCTACCGCTTCTTTTAGCGCGATGACTGAAGATCCTAACGGAAATGTTGCTACTTATGAAGTAACTGTAGTTGGTGATTTTGCAGGTGCTCCTTCTGAGGCGTTACCTTTCGGTTCAACAACAACATTCCCGTTTGATGTAAGTTTTACAACTGCAGACATGGCTGAATTATTTGGAGTTGATGCTTCTGTTTTTGTAGAAGATGATTCTTTCGAATTCTTTGGTGTTGTTACAACTGTAGAAGGCACTGTTTATGACGGTACTGCTCCATCTGGTTCATATCCAGAAGGAGATGATCCTGATAATGCAGGTTCTTGGAACGGTGGGCAAACTAATGGTGTGCTAACAAGCGCATCTGGTTTACTAGCCGCATTTAACTGGGAAGTAAGCTTCGAAGACCCTAACTAATAAATTATTAGTTAATATATTTTAAAAACCATCCTTTTTTAAGGATGGTTTTTTACTTTTACGCTATGAAGAAAGAGACATTATTATTTGGTATTTACCCTGTTATAGAAGCTTTAAAAGCTAAACAAACTATAGACAAGGCCTACGTCCAAAAAGGGTTGCAGAATCCTAAGATTGATGCTATTGTGGCAGATCTTGAAGTATTAAATACTACGATCTCTTATGTTCCTCTTGAAAAGATGGAAAAACTATGTCGTAGCAACCACCAAGGAATTATTTTAATTAGTTCTCCCATAGAATTTGTTACCCTTGAAACTATGGTAGAAGCGGTACTAGAAAGTGAAAAAACACCTTTGTTTTTGATTCTAGACCAGATAAGTGATGTTAGAAATTTTGGAGCCATTCTAAGAACAGCCGAGTGTACAGGTGTTGATGGTGTTATCATACAAAAAAAAGGTGGAGCGCCTGTAAGTGGAGATACTGTTAAAACTTCTGCAGGAGCTATATTTAATATTCCTATTTGTAAAGTGGACCACATTAAAGATGCCATTTATTACCTCCAAGGAAGCGGTATTACAACCATTGCTGCTACAGAAAAAACACAAGACACCATATACAATCTAGAATTAAAAAAGCCGATGGCTATTATTATGGGTTCTGAAGGGCTTGGAGTTTCAAAATCTGTACTTAGTATAGTAGACAAAAAAGCTTCATTACCGCTACTTGGTGTTATCAACTCTCTAAATGTGTCTGTTGCCTGTGGCGCCTTTTTATATGAGGTAGTACGTCAACGCTCAAAGTAAAAACCCTACTCTTTTTTGTTTTTCACAATAGTGTAAACAACACCTATATCCTTTTTTGAGGTGGTATCTATTTGCTGCTTCTCTAAAGTTGGTTTGTTTTCAATAAAATTTCCATCGGCATCAAATTGCCTCATAAAAGGATCATTCTCTGGCAGATAATCATCGGCTTCCCAATCAAATTTTTTGTTAGTTACAGTTGTAGTGCCTTTATATAAAAAGGCCAACAAGACACCAACTCCAAAACCAGACAAATGTCCTTCCCAAGATATATGAGTATCTAAAGGAAATACATACCAAAGTAAACTACCATACACAAATACAACCGCAAAAGAAAGTGCCGTTAGTTGGTATTGCTTTGAGATAATACCTTTAAAAAATAAAAAAGAAGCCAATAAATAAACAATTCCACTTGCGCCAATATGATTTGCAGGACGACCAATACCCCAAGTGATAAGACCCGTAATAACAAAACCTAAAATAAAAACTTGCCAACGCAATGGGCGATAAAAATAAAAAAGTGCAGAACCCAGCACTAACATAGGAATACTGTTGTTAAATAGGTGCTTTAAATTACCATGAATAAATGGACCAAACAACACACCTCTCAGCCCCTCTAGTTTTCCTGGATATATACCATAGGGAGTAAAATCTTCACCAAATCGTATTTCAAACCAAAACACCAACCACATGAGTATCACAAATAGCAAGGGATAGAGCACTACATCAAAAGAAAAATAGAGTTTTTGTATCTTAGTCATACCTCAATATAGCAAAAACAAATCCAATTATTTGAATATGATACATTGTCAGTTTAATAGCTAAATTAAAAACATACCTTTATAGCATGAATATTCCACTAGCAGAAAGAATTCGACCAAAGACCCTACAGGGTTATCTCAGCCAGCAACATCTTGTTGGTGAGACTGGAGCTCTCACAAAACAACTACAAAGCGGTATAATACCCTCTATGTTGTTTTGGGGTCCTCCTGGTATTGGTAAAACAACACTGGCTACCATTATTGCATCACAGTCAGGAAGACCTTTCTACCAATTAAGCGCTATTGATAGTGGTGTTGCCGCCGTAAGAGAAATCATTAAAAAAGCAAAAAAATCTGACGGGCTGTTTACCACAAAAAACCCCATACTTTTTATTGATGAAATTCATCGCTTTAGTAAATCTCAACAAGACTCCCTACTTAGTGCTGTGGAGAAAGGCTTGGTAACACTTATTGGGGCCACCACAGAAAACCCAAGTTTTGAGGTTATTCCTGCCCTACTCTCAAGGTGTCAAGTGTATGTGTTAAACTCATTTTCTAAAAAAGACCTTGAAGATCTTTTAAAAAGAGCCATTGCAATGGATACTGTATTATTAAATTATGATATCGTGTTGCAAGAAACACAAGCCATTTTAAAGCTATCTGGAGGTGATGCAAGAAAACTACTCAATATTTTAGAGTTGGTGGTCATTTCTGAAATATCTGAAGTGCAAAGTGATGAAAAACAAAAAGTGGTTATCACCAACCAAATGGTACAACATAAGGTGCAAAAAAATACCGTGTTGTATGATAAAACTGGAGACCAGCACTATAATATTGTTTCGGCATTTATAAAATCAATACGCGGTAGTGACCCAAATGCGGCAGTCTATTGGCTTGCCAGAATGATAGAAGCAGGCGAGGATATAAAATTTATTGCAAGAAGATTAGTGATTCTTGCCAGCGAAGATATAGGAAATGCAAACCCAAATGCTCTTTTACTAGCAAATGCAACATTTCAATCTGTAACCTCAATTGGTTTTCCGGAGTCTAGAATTATTTTAAGCCAATGTGCTATATACCTTGCAAGCTCTGCAAAAAGCAATGCTAGCTATGAGGCTATAAAAAAAGCACAACAACAAGTAAAACAATCTGGTGATCTATCTGTTCCGTTTTCTATAAGAAATGCTCCCACAAAACTTATGAAAGAATTAGGGTATGGAGATAACTATGCATATGCCCATGATTATGAGAATGCTTTTGTGGCTCATGAGTTTTTACCAGAAGAAATTAGTGGCACCACATTCTACCAACCCGGTAATAATGCAAAAGAAAATCAATTAAAGACTTATTTAAAAAGTCTATGGAAAGAAAAATATGATTTTTAATTCTGAAAAATTAATGTAATTACTGCACCATCTTTATCTACAAGTTTCAGATCTCCATTTTCAAGGAAATAACATTGGTAATTAGCATCAAAAACCATAGCCCTATAGCCATTTGGTGAATCCTTAATAGTCCCTTTTAAAATTAAATTTGCCCCAGAGGCATCATAGACATTATAACCTCCATCCACTTTTTTTAAAAGGTATGCCATTGCATTGTAGGTGTAGGCGTTAAACTTATTTACTGGCCCCCTATTACTTTTAAACTCTGGTTTACTATTACTTGACGCAGCAATTATAAGAGCTTGCTCACTAGACTCATCATAGGTAATTGGTCTTACAACTACGTCTTTTTGTTGAACATCAAGCTCTTTAAAGCCCAAAAAAGCTTTACGCAAAGCATCTTGGTAAGATTTTTTATACTCTTTTTGTTTGCTGGCACCTGGTTCAGATCTATAAACTTCAATGCCTTTGCAGTCTTTTAAAACAACCATAATCTTGGTTCTTGTAAACCCGGTAATTGACTCTAGATCTGCCCATAATCCATCACAATTATCTACACTGGGCAACTCACTAAAATAATAGGTGTTAAAACCATTTTTAGTTAGGTAATATTTAGCCATATCGTTTAATTGATATTGGTTGGCTTTAGATAAAAATTCAAATTCATCTGGGACAACAACAAAACTATAATCGCTCAACCTCTTTTGGGCCAAAGAGAGATTGGAGCATGTTATAATAATGGCTAGGGTTAAAAAAAGGCGTTTCATCATTAATTTAATATATAGTTTAATCCTATTTGTAAAGATACACTATTTGCCTTGGCAAGGTTAGACATCTGTAGTAGGTTATCTGCTGCTAAAAACAAATTTACGCCTCCTATATTTAAAAACATCCCAGCTCCAATATTTTTGGCAGAATAGTGATCTAGAGTGTAGGTTGTTTTTATGGATAGTGTGTTGCCAAACCTTCTTGTATAATAAAGTGTTCCGGCCATTTGTAGACCTCTAGGCCTAAATATACTATAGTAATGAGCCCCTGCCTGAGAAACTCGCTTTTTCTTTGCTCCATTATTTTTACAATTACAACCTCCTTTGTCACCAACAAATCTGCCAAAATCATAATGTAATGCAGCATTTATTTTGGTAGGGCGTAATTGAGTGTATCCAGTGTTAAGTGTGTCAAAAGGGATCTCTCGTGCAATATCATCTTCTAGATTGTCATAATACGGTATGGTAGATTCTCCATTTTCTAGTTCAGGAAATATAAGCTCTATACCATCTAGAATATAATCTCCTTTGGCCTTATAAAGCTCTGTGTCTTTGGTATGAAAAATAGCGCCAAGATCAAGCAAAGAAGCAGTTAAAGAGAGCTGATCATCTAACTGGTATGTTATACCTGCGTCTATACCAATACCAAGATTTCCACCAAGTAAAGCTCGACCAAGTAGTTTTTTACTTACTTGAGATTGTTCTAAACCATCTAATGATATAAATCCAGAGGTTTGTACCTCTACATCCAAATCTGTTACTGTATGTTCGTAAATATTAGCGCTACCCTCTCTAAGGGTTGTTCTAAACGCGCCTTTATTTCTTGTACTACTTACATTTATTAAACTAGAATATAGCTTAAATCGAAGTCCTGCAGTAAGTTTTTTTGAAACTTGTTTATTCACACCAAAATGAAAAACGGTTAACAAATCTGCACGAGCACTTATATCGTTAAAATCATACGCTTTTCCAATATAATCTCTATTGCCCTCCCAGGCCAAAACAGCAATGTCTTTAGGAAAATAGGCAATAGCATCTAGTTCTTGATAAATACCTCCAGAGAAGTACATAGGCTCAAAACCCTTGGATAGCCAACCAAAGTTTAACACATCTAATTGCTGATTTATAGTAAAAAAATCTCGTGAGCTTAACCTTGAGATTGTATTCGTAATTTTAGTGTTGATGTCTACCCCATCATCTGCAAAGATATCAAACACAGAAACTCCAGAAGAACCAACATGTAAATGAAATTGGGACGCTAAAGGGACCCCAATATGAAATTGATTAGTAATAAGGCTTCCTGGATTAAGCATAAGGGTTTGAGGGGTCACCTCCCAATTATAGAGCAATTGTTTGTTTTGACAAACAACAAAGGATACTCCAAGAAATAGATAAATAAAAAGAAACTTTTTCATTAGATTTTATTATTGCTCTATTTGCAAATAATAGGTGGTTTTTGACTGTAAGGTTAACACCCCTGTTAGATCTTGTGATGAAGAAGATATAGCTATTGTAACCAAAACCTTTTTAGCTTTTGTTAGCTCCTTAATTTGTAGCTCATCTAAGGATTCTACAAAATAACTAACAACGGGGTTGTTTTCACTCCCAGAAGCCACATTAGTTTGCATTATATACTTAGAAACATTGTCTTGACTCAAAAAATCAAAAGTGACGTTAAATTCTCTAGATATGCTGTTTGTAAACTTAAAAAAGAAATCTGCTCCTTTTAAAATATCATTGATATCGCTTCCGCCTAAAAAATCTAGATCTGTTGTGTCCTCCACAACCAGAACCTCTGTATTAGTTGCATTATCATAGAAATTCGAGGCATCCAAATTAAAATAGATTAAATCAAGCTCAATTTCTGGTGTTACCACAACATCATTGGCTTGCTCAAAATCTGTACCATCAAAACAAGAAACGCACAGTAGCATACTAGTGAGTATAAAAAATAGTTTGGTGATTTTAACATCCATAATAGTTAGGGTATATTAAATAAACGTTTTTCTGGCAAAAAAAGTCTTTAAACGCAATTATATAAAATTAATTAGAAATGAAAATCCCAATAGCAACTTAGGTTACATAAGGACCTATTTTACAATAAATCCTTTATCTCCAATAAGTAATCTACAACTTTATATCCTGCTTTTGGATTTTTTTTTCTGTAATTAAAAAATATAGTGTCCATACCAACACCCTCTGCCCCAAGGATGTCCGCATCAAATGTATCTCCAATCATAACACTTGATTTAGCAGAAACTCCTGCCTTTGCCAAGGCAGTTGTAAACACTAAAGGGTTTGGTTTTTTTACCCCTACCTCCTCAGAGCTCGTTACTGTGGCAAAAAAGGGAGCTAATTTACTTTTTTCAAGCTTGATGTACTGCACCTGAGAAAACCCATTGGTTATAATGTGCAGGGTATACTTTTCTTTTAAATACCCAAGTAGCTCAAAGGTCCCGTCAAACAAATAATTATTATTAGGCAACTCTTCAATATATGCTTCACTCATACCATCAATAATGTGCATATCATAGCTTACTCCTAGTGCACCAAAGCTATCGATGAGTCTTCCCCTTCGAAGTTGTGTTTTGGTAACACGCTCCTCTCTAAACTCACGCCAATAATTAAAATTTATGGGCTCGTATACTTTTAAAAATGAAGCTAAAGAAACACCAACAGAAAATCTCTCAAATACACGTTCAAGGGCCATTGCAGAATTTCTGTCAAAATCCCAAAGGGTATGATCTAAATCAAAAAAGACATCAGTTATTGTTGGTTTTATCATGAGAGTAAAGTTTCAGAAAAAAGGGAATGCCACAGTTTATTGTTAGGATCTGCAGAAAAATCTTGGTTTGAAAATAGCACAGAAAAGGTACCGTTAACACTTTGTACTTTACCAAACATCTGAGCAATCTTTAAAGCAGTATCCTTAGGGCTTAATTTTAAAAAACCTTGAGTTGTACAGGCAATGGGCTGTATAGCAAGAGGTGTGATGATTTCATAATCTAAATCATAAAACAAAAAAGGGGTACATGTTCCTGCCCTAAATCCCGGTTGATTTTCATACACCATAGTGTAATCTTTCTTTATTTCTAGGGCAACTAAATTTCTATAAATTTTTGGAAGGCTAATAAGCAAATTACTGTTTTGACTGCTCTGTATCGTTCTATTTATAATATGTTCTAGTGTTGTTTTTTCTGTTTTTAAAAAATCCGGATTTGTCAATGCTCTTAGAGAAACTAAAAGTCCTACTTCCTTATAATCTGCAACATATTTGATAAGCATCTTAAATTTTTGCTTCTGGGTATTTATAGTCTGGTGAAAAGCAACCGCTTCTCCCAACAAAAAAAACACAGTAAGTTTCATGCTGCTTTTTTTAGTAACAGCAAGTATCCACTTATAGCTATCGTAGGGGTCTTTTTGTAATCCTAAAACAACTTTAGACCGAAGTATAAATTGTTTTAATCTTAGCTTAAAAAGATCTGAGGTAAAACCAATAAAGGATCTAAATATTCCTTTATTTAAAAAAGCAAATGCTACTTGTGCATTAATTAAACTATGAACCGTTGTTTGTTTTTTTGGAAATAATAGCTGCGGAAATTTTTGCTGTAACAAAACCTTGAGTTTATAGCTCCAAATATCAATCACTGGGCTATCTAAAAAGTTAAATTTGAAGCCCAGACTCTCGTGGGCAGAAAACCTTCCTAAATGATCTTTTACATGAGGCAGATACTCTTCATACCTGCTAAGCAAATAAAAGGCAGCCGTAAAAATATCAAAGGGTATGGCACTTTTATCACTCACAGCAAAGAAACACTTGGTCTGATCCCAATCACGAACGTTGATATCTACACTTTCAATTCCTTGTTGAGTGAGTAGGCCATGGCTTTGAAAAAAAAGCTCATTACCTAGAGGCTGTTTTCCGTAGGAAGCTTTTGGACCCTTATGTGCTAAAAAAGCCTCAACCTCTGTTGTAAAGCCAACTTTAATACCCAAAATACGAGTACAAATATGTTTAAAAACATAGGAAATTCTTGGCGTAATTTGTTTGGTGAAAATAAGTAGCATATAGAAATATAACCTAAAAAAGTATACCAGCATCTATACCGTATACACTTCAAATATAAATAATTTGGTTTGTTATTTTTTGATTTTAAAATAAAAGGTACTCCCCTCTCCAAATTGAGATTCTACCCATATAACACCTTCATGAAGTTTAACTATTTTTTCTGCATGGGCAAGCCCAACACCGCTTCCCTCTTGCTTTAGTTGAGTGGGTACTCGAGAGAAAATAGTAAAAAGATCTTCTATATCTTCCTCTTTGATTCCAATGCCATTGTCTGCAATAGAAAAAACCCAAAAATCTTCTTCTTCTTTTGCTGCAATAGAAATAATAGGCGACACTTGTTTTTTTGAATATTTAAGGGCGTTACTCAATAAATTTTGGAACAATAAACGCAACTCTACCTTATACCCCTTTATTTTTGGTAATTTTTCAGAAATGATAGTTGCATTTGTTTCTTGAATTCGCTTTTTAAGATCATACTTAGCCACCTCAAGCTGCTCTTGCACATCTACCTTTGTTATTTTTAAATCTCTACCAATGCGGCTATGCTCCAATAACCCTTTTATTTGCTCGGCCATTCTTCCAGAAGCCTCATGTATATAACCAATGTACTCTTTGCCCTTTGGAGAAAGTTCATCTGTAAATTTTTGCATCAAAAAATCACTACTAAACCTAATTGTAGCCAAAGGCTCTTGCAAATCATGAGAACAAATGGACACAAACTGTTCAAGATCTTTATTAACCCTTTCTAAATCTTCTTTTTTATTTTTTGCATTGCGTTGTGCTTTTTTAATTTCTGAAATATCTACCAAAGTAAATATAGATTTTACAACAATACCCGCCTTGTTATAAATTGCTCTTGAATTTAAAATTACTTGAATTCTCTTTCCTTTTTTAGTTTTTAAGGTAACCTCTTCACTGGCAATAGCCCCTTTATTTACAAAGGCATCTAGAAGCCCCACAATTTTAACACTCGATTTTTTCGTAAAAATATTTGAGACATGTGTACCAAGAATTACTTTTTTATTTTTGTGACCAAGATTAGACACAAGCATACCATTACAATTAACAATATACCCTGTCAGTGGGTTTATTGTGGCATGCATAACGGGATTATCATCATACAGAAAACCAAAATTAGTTTCACTAATTCGTAGCTTTTCCTGCAAGCTAGCAACCTCTTTCTCTAGCTTACCGATGTACCTTGACTCTTGGGGTGATGATTCTTTACTCAATTTTCTATCGTTAATTTAATACACTCTTGTAAGGACCTTATATCCCTACTCATTTTAAAATTCCTTTTACTTTCTCAAAATCTAAACCGCCATAATTACCGCTACTCATAAGCAGCAAAGAGGTGTTGTTAAAATCCTGCTCAAATAAATAGTCTTGAAAAGCTATAGGGTCTGTAAAGACCAATAAATCATCTCTTTGAAAAGCATTTAAAATTTGAGCACTTGAAACTGTGTCCAACTTTTTTATTTTTACTGCCTTTGGAGAATAAAAAACAACCGCCTTATCTGCACCATCAAGGGCACCTTTGTACTCAGAGAGAAATTCTGGATTTAAGCTACTGTAGGTATGTAACTCCAAACATGCCAACAAACTTCGATCAGGATACTGGTTTTTTAAGGCCTGGGTGGTTGCCTTTACTTTACTTGGCGAATGTGCAAAATCTTTATAAGCTATACTTGTAGGGCCCTGTCCAATTTTCTCTAAACGTTTACTTGCACCTTTAAATGTTGCAATGGCCTCATAGAAATCTTCCTGTTGTACCCCCATAAGTTGGCAAATCCAACGAGCACCCTCTAGGTTATTTAAATTATGTTTTCCAAACACTTCAATAGGCATTGGACCATCATCAGTATCAAGAAGTGTGTCACCATTTTCAACACTGTACCTAGGTGTTTGATACGGATATTTTTTAATTTGGTTTTGGGTTGCCTCCACTACTTGTTTAACCTCTATATCTTCTTGGTTGTAAACCATAGCACCACCATGAGTAATCTGGGATAGAAAAATACGAAATTGCTCGACATAGTTCTCAAAGGTTGGAAACACGTTGATGTGATCCCAGGCAATACCACTTAAGAGGGCTATATTAGGTTTATATAAATGAAATTTCGGACGTCTGTCTATGGCAGATGACAAATACTCATCTCCCTCTAGGACAATAAAATCATTCTCTTTTGTAAGATGCACCATGGTGTCAAAACCTTCTAGTTGGGCCCCTACCATGTAATCTACTTCTTTATCATGGTAATGCATTACATGCAAAATCATAGAAGTAATGGTTGTTTTTCCATGAGACCCTCCAATAACTATGCGGGTTTTGTTTTTAGATTGCTCATATAAAAACTCTGGATAACTATAAATGGTAAGCCCTAATTCTTTAGCACGAAGCAGCTCAATGTTGTCTTGTTTGGCGTGCATACCTAAGATAATCGCATCAATATCTGATGAGATATTATCTTCAAACCAACCATACTGCTCGGGCAGTAAGCCTTTGGCTGCCAATCTTGACTTAGAGGGATCAAAAATCTCGTCATCGCTTCCCGTTACGTGTTCTCCTTTATTATGTAATGCTATGGCTAAGTTGTGCATAGCACTACCACCAATGGCTATGAAATGGATTCTCATCTAAATTGAAAATTTAATATGTGTCTCTACAGAAATGTAACTCACTTACCCCAAAAATAGAAAGATAACCCTTAACATCAATTCAGAAATTAGAATTATTTTAAAGTAGCTGTATTAATATCTTTTCTTTGGCTGCCTCTTTGAATTCTGGAGCTACTCTAAGAGCTTTATCAACCCAAAAAAGGGCCTTGATTTTATCACCAGTATTTTTATACACCTGAGCCAACCTAAGATATACCCATTGTTGAGAAGTATTATCTTTTGTAGAATAGTTCTCAAGGTACCTCTTTAAAGCCTCAATCCCTAATTTACTGTCTAAAGTATAGCGTGCAACTAGCTCACCAATTTGGTAATTTAATTGGTTGTGTTGGCCATTAAGAGCCAAACTTTGTTTTAATACTTGTAATGCCTTATTTATTTGGTTGGTTTTTTTATAAAAACCCACGAGTTTAGTGGACGCCACTAAAGATCCTTGTACTGCAACAGCTTTTTTGTAAAACTGCTCTGCGGCTATCGTATCTCCAGCATAATCAGCAATATAACCTTTGGCTAGATAGCCTTTTTCTGGAGATAGCTGGGCAAGCTCATCGGCATAAAAAAGAGCCGTTTGTTGACTCCCACCAATAATAGATGGCAATTGCATATACAACTCTACTAACGCCTCTCTCGCCTGTGTGTGAGTAGGGTCTAGTGTTGCGGCCTTTTTAAAATGCGTTTTAACATCACTAATATAAAAGGCAGCACTTAATTTATTTACCGACAATGCCTTCATACCTAAAACCCCGCCATATTTATAATGGTAATTAGCGTTGGCAGTGTCTTTAATTACAAGGGATTTATAATACATCATTGCAGTATCCCAATCTTTAGCATCACCGGCTACATCTCCTAAATACTCGAGGGTAGCAAGATCTGCAGGGTACTGTTTAAGGTGCTGTTCAAATAGAGTTCTGGCTTTGGCACTATTTCCTTGCAAATAATAGTTCTGGGCAAGCTCAAAATTTGTTTGGCTTAGCAAAAAAAACGGAAATAGTAGTACTAAAAGTAGCCCTCTCATAAATGATAGTAAGGAGTGTTAACAATAAAAATACACTATATTTTAGTCTATTTCTATTTTTTGAAAAATAGATTCAAGGTCAATTAATGCACACTTGTTTCATTGAGCATGGTCCAAAGAGTGTCTTTTAATTTCATTAAACCTTGTTGAGCCATGGAGCTAAAAAACAAATAAGGGATCCCGTCAAAATCTTTATCTAAGGCCTCTTTCATTTCTGCCTTAAGCTCATCATCTAGCATGTCACTTTTTGAAATGGCAACCAACTTGTCCTTATCTAATAGTTCTGGATTATAACGTTTTAATTCATCTAGAAGAATATCGTATTGTTTTCTAATATCATCTGCATCTGCAGGTATTAAAAAAAGCAAGGTCGAGTTGCGTTCTATGTGGCGCAAAAAATAATGCCCAAGCCCTTTTCCTTCTGCAGCACCCTCTATAATTCCAGGAATATCTGCCATTACAAAAGTTCTGTGATCGCGATATTCTACAATACCCAAATTAGGCTTTAGAGTTGTAAACTCATAATTGGCAATCTTTGGTTTTGCGGCAGTAATTACAGACAGTAGTGTAGATTTTCCTGCATTTGGAAACCCTACCAAACCAACATCTGCCAAAACTTTCATCTCTAGTGTGAAGGCGCCTTCCTCTCCTTCCATTCCTGGCTGAGCGTAGCGCGGGGTTTGGTTTGTAGAAGACTTAAAATGGTTATTACCAAGTCCCCCCATACCCCCTTTTGCAAGGATAAGCTCATCATCGTGCTCTAGAAGTTCTTTTAATCTTTCTCCGGTTTCTGTATTTATAACCACTGTACCTAGAGGCACCTCAATATAGATATCATCACCATCTGCCCCAGTACTTGTTTGCTTACTTCCTGCACCTCCATACCCAGCTTTGTAATGACGTTTAAATTTTAAATGGTGTAGTGTCCAAAGGTTACTATTGGCCTTTAATATGATATGTCCTCCGCGACCTCCGTCTCCACCATCTGGACCTCCCTTTGGGATAAATTTTTCACGTCGCAAATGCGCACTTCCTTGCCCTCCTTTACCAGAGATTACATGAATTTTTACGTAGTCTACAAAATTTCCTTCAGTCATACCATTTTCTTACCAGGGTAAGAATTTTTTTTAAGCTTACGCTTGTTATAATCTATCAAACACTTCGCTCAAGCGAGCGGTAATCTCTTGAATATTTCCAACACCATTTACCCCAAAGTACCTGTCTTTAGCTTTATAAAAGTCTTTTAAAACATCTGTTTTACGATAATACTCTGCAACGCGTTCTCTAATGATAGCCTCATCTGCATCATCGGCGCGGCCACTTGTTTTACCTCTTTCTAATAACCTTCCAACCAATATCTCATCATCTACCACAAGAGCAACCATTGCATTGATTTGACTAGATTTTTCATCCATTAAAATAGCAAGGGCCTCTGCCTGAGCCACTGTTCTTGGAAACCCATCAAAAACAAAGCCATTGGCAGCAGGATTTTTCTCTACCTCTGCCTTAAGCATTTTAATAGTTACATCATCTGGCACCAGATGACCTTTATCCATGTAAGACTTGGCTAGTGTACCTAAAGCTGTTTGATTTTTTATGTTATACCTAAATACATCACCTGTAGAGATGTGTACCAATTGATATTTTACTTTTAATACCTGTGCTTGCGTTCCTTTTCCGGCTCCTGGAGGGCCAAAGAGTACGATATTTGTCATCTTTTATGTTTTCTGGAGTACAAGGTTTTACAAAACCCCGTATTTTAATAAATGTTGTACAATAATTAATCGCGGCAAAGATAGCTATTTGAAAGAACAATGTATCTTTGTGTTATGGCAAATTATTTTTCTTCAAATTTCACACTCGGGATTTTAGGCGGCGGCCAACTAGGCAAAATGATGCTTTATGAAACCCGTAAATTTGACATCACCACACACGTACTTGATCCTAGCCTTGAGGCTCCGTGCCGTATAGCCTGTAATGCATTTACCCAGGGAGATCTAATGGATTATGATACGGTGTATACCTTCGGAAAAAAAGTAGACATACTTACCTTCGAGATAGAAGGTGTAAACATAGAAGCTCTAGAGGCTTTGGAGAAAGAAGGAAAAAAAGTATATCCTAGTGCAAAAACACTGCGCAATATTCAAGACAAAGGGGTGCAAAAAAAGTTTTATACCACTCATAAAATACCCACCGCTCCATTTTCTGTTTTTGAGACTATTGCAAAAGTTAAAAAAGCAGTAGCATCTGGAGAATTAAAACTACCCTTTGTTTGGAAAAGCTGTAAAGGCGGCTATGACGGAAAGGGCGTTCAAGTAATTAAAAATTCTCACATACTAGATTTATTGCCAGACTGCCCTTGTATAGCAGAAGAGCTAGTTGCTTTTAAAAATGAACTTGCTGTAATTGTTGTAAGAAACCCAAGTGCGCAGGTAAAGACATATCCTGTTGTTGAAATGGAATTTCATCCTCAGGCAAACCAAGTTGAGTATGTTATTTGTCCTGCCCGCATTGACGACAAAGTTGCTGCAAAAGCCAGGAGTATAGCCATAGAGGTCTCCAAAGCCTTCGAACATGTAGGACTTCTTGCCGTAGAAATGTTTCAAACAAATGATGATCAAATCATTGTAAATGAAGTAGCGCCAAGACCACACAACTCCGGTCATTACAGTATTGAGGCTAGTTATACAAACCAATTTGAACAACACATCAGAGCAATTCTAGATCTACCTCTTGGTAATACCGCTAGTAAATTAGGGGGTATTATGGTAAATTTGGTAGGTGAACAAAACCACACTGGAGATGTTGCATATCAAAACATTGAAGAAATTATGGCCATGGATGGAGTAACACCACATATCTATGGAAAAAAACAAACGCGCCCTTTCAGAAAAATGGGCCATGTCACCATTGTAAACGAAAATATTGACACCGCAAGAGAGATTGCACAAAAAGTAAAGCAACGTATTAAAGTAATAAGCAAATAATTATGAAAGTAGCCATAGTAATGGGATCCACTAGTGATATGCCCGTAATGCAAGATGCCATAGATATCTTAAAAGGATTTGACATAGAAATTGAAGTAGATATCGTTTCTGCACATCGCACACCAGAAAAACTATTTGACTTTAGTAAAAATGCGCACACTCGCGGTATCAAAGTAATTATTGCAGGAGCAGGTGGCGCAGCACATTTGCCAGGTATGGTAGCTTCTTTATCTCCACTACCTGTAATTGGGGTTCCTGTAAAGTCAAGCAATAGTATTGACGGATGGGACTCTGTGTTGTCTATCTTGCAGATGCCTGGCGGGGTACCCGTTGCAACTGTTGCCTTAAACGGAGCCAAAAATGCAGGTATCTTGGCTGCGCAAATTATTAGCACTGCAGATACCTGTTTACTGGACAAAGTAATTGCTTACAAAGAGGGATTAAAAATAAAAGTTGAACAAAGCGCTAAAAACCTTTAAGGTTAATCTAAATACATAACACTTTTTTTTCAAGCAACTACCCCTGATAAGCCTATTTTATGGATAACCCATTACTACAACAGTTTGACCTAGCTCCTTTTTCTAAAATTAATAATGAGCATTATTTGCCCGCTATTACAGCGCTTATTGATGTCACAAAACAAGAGGTTGCTCTTATTACAAAAAACCAAGACACACCTACTTTTAAAAATACGGTAGAGGCGCTCGAGAATACAGGTAAGGCCCTTGACAGAGCCACAAGTATTTTTTTTAATCTCAATAGCGCAGAGACAAATGATCAAATCCAGCAAATAGCGCAAGAAGTTTCTCCACTGTTATCAAACTTCTCTAATGATTTACTGCTCAACCAGGACCTCTTTAAGAGGGTTAAAACTGTGTATGATCTTAGGCAAACACTTACCCTAAGTGACGAGCAGCAGATGTTGCTAGAAAAACAATACAAAGGATTTGCTAGAAATGGAGCCAATCTATCTGAGGAAAAAAAAATACAACTTCGTAGCATAGACACCAAGCTTTCTAAACTAGGATTACGCTTTGGAGAAAATGTACTAGCCCAGACAAACGCCTTTGAATTATTAATAAACAAGGAACAGGATCTTGAAGGCTTACCAGAGGGAGCAAAAGAAGCTGCCAAACAAGTGGCAGCAGAGAAAGGCAAGAAAGGGTGGGTTATTACCTTAGACTACCCGAGCTATGTGCCGTTTATGAAATATGCTCAAAACAGAGCATTACGTAAAAAACTAGCCCTAGCCTTTGGTGCTAGAGCCTTTAAAAACAAGCCGCAAAATAATCAGCAAAACGTTTTAGATATTGTAAAACTAAGACACCAAAGAGCCCAACTTCTGGGCTATGAAAGTCATGCACATTTTGTTTTAGAGGAGCGTATGGCGGAGTCACCACAAAAGGTGCATGCTTTTTTAAATGAATTATTAGTAAAAGCGAGACCGGCGGCTCAAAAAGAATTTGATGAGCTAGAAGCCTTTGCAAAAAAACTTGACGGGATAGACCAGTTACAAAAATGGGACAGCGCCTATTATGCCGAAAAATTAAAACAAAAAAAATTTAGTTTAGATGATGAGTTACTTAAACCTTATTTTAAATTAGAGAATGTAATCCAAGGGGTTTTTACCCTAGCCAACAAATTGTTTGATCTTGAGTTTAAGGAAGACCCAACCATTGACACCTATCACCAAGATGTAAAAACCTATCGCGTATTAGATACCCAAGGAGCACTTGTTGCCATTTTTTATGCAGATTTTCATCCTCGTGCAGGGAAACGTGGTGGCGCTTGGATGACAAGCTACAAACCCCAACAAATAATAGACACTCCAGATGGAAAAGGTGTTATAAATGACAGACCTCACATCTCTAATGTGTGTAATTTCACAAAACCAACTGCTACAAAACCCTCCTTATTAACTTTTAGTGAGGTAACTACTCTTTTTCATGAGTTTGGCCATGGCCTTCATGGAATGTTAGCAAACACAAAGTATAAGAGTTTGAGCGGGACCAATGTTTCATGGGATTTTGTAGAACTGCCAAGTCAAATATTAGAAAACTGGTGCTATGAAAAACAAACCCTAGAGTTATTTGCAACCCATTACAAGACTGGTGAGGTAATACCTATGGAGCTCATTGAAAAAATTAAGGCCTCTGCCACTTTTCATGAAGGTATGCAGACCCTAAGACAACTAAGCTTTGGTATGTTGGACATGGCATGGCATGGCAGTGATCCATCAAATATAAGCTCTGTAAAAGAATTTGAAAACGGCGCCTTTGGAGATACAGTGTTATACCCAGAGAACCCAAATATCTGTATGAGTACTGCATTTAGCCATATATTTCAAGGAGGATACAGTGCAGGATACTACAGCTACAAATGGGCAGAAGTGCTTGACGCAGATGCGTTTGCTTATTTTAAAAAAGAAGGTATCTTTAATAAAAAAGTAGCCAACAAATTTAAAGACTTTGTATTATCTAAGGGAGGTACCCAAGACCCTATGGAATTGTATATTAAATTTAGAGGTCAAAAACCAAATCCAGATGCTTTGTTAGAAAGAGCAGGTCTAGTTTAAGATATTTATAGCATGAACCCCATTTACATTACCTTATTTACACTCTTGTTCTTTTCTTGCAAACAAGCACCCTTGAAAGAAGGAATCACTCAACAATATTCAAAAACTATAGATACAGATAACACATCTAAAGCTAGAGTTTATAGGCAACTACAAGGGACTTGGGTAAACATACATAGCCCTGCAAGCACTTTGACTTTTGAAGCTAAAAAAGTAGTTAATAGTTTTGATGGTATAGCAGTCAAGAAAAACTTAGGTTTTTCTATACAAGATTCTTGCGCTGGCACTAATTTTAAAGACACGCCAATAGAGAAAGACAAGTACATTGTAACTATCTCAGATACTCCAGAGTGTTATTACATTGTAACGCTTGATAAAGAAAATCTAATTCTAGGGTTTTGGGGCATAGAAGAACCCCTAAGATTTAAAAAAAAGACAGAAAACCTATAGCGCTGTTAGGCTAAAATAAAATAAGTCACCCATAGCATTATAGCCCAAAAAGAGGCAATACCCTCTACCCAAAAAGAGGCAAAATATTTTGATTGCTCTACCCCTGAGAGGTACAAACAAAAAGCTATAAGCCCACAAACAATAAACAAAGGTACTGTTATACTTAAAACAAATGGTTGTTTTAACCCCTCAAGTAATAGGGTGAAAAAAAGTAGCAATCCACCAATAAGTTTAGTTTTTTGCACACCCAATAATTGAGGAAAGGTTACCAAAATCCTCTTGTCTTGGGGTAGGTCTCTAATTTCAAAAGGAATTATTAAAGCCAATACAATAAAAAATCGCTGCGCAAAACAAAGAAATAGATCTAGGATAGCGCAAGTGGTATAATACACTGGCACTAAAACAGTAAGACTAGACCAAACTAGTGCTACTATAAACACTTTAACACCAACCATCGAGCGAAAGTTTTTATGATTTATAATTGGAATCACATACAGCAAGGTTAAAAAACCAAGCATACCAAGATATGTTATAACCACAAGGTCTAATTGGCTTAAAAAATACACCAACAAACAAAATACCATTAAAGAGAATACTTGCAAGTTTTGCAAGCTACCTATAAGACTTTTATGCTGCAGTCCTGCAATCTCAGCATATTTAATAAAATTATATCCCGTAATTGTTCCTAAAAAAGTAACCCAATACAAAGCACTGGGCAACGATATGTTAAACTCAATACTTGTAACAAATACAAGCCCTGTGACCCCTAAAGCAACATGAATACTGCTTTTTATGTAAAAAGAAAAGAGAGAGATTAGTGGTTTCACGATATAAAATTACATATTCCCTTTCTTGAAACCCCCTTAGAACAACACTTTTTAAAAAGATTGTTAGTAACATGGGTTTTTGGTTGAAAAATAAACCTTTGTAAAATGTTAAACATTTCATTTTTATTTTTTTTATGTTGTATTTTTGAGCTGTAATTTTAAGGTGGTTTTTCTATTACAATTGTCTTAAAATCATACCATACAATTGTTCAATTAATACTATTTCCTGACAAAGGAAAACACTATGAATACAGACTCTTTTGCCCTTAGACATATTGGCCCTCGTAAGAAAGACCTTCAAAAAATGCTTGACACTGTTGGTGCACAATCAATGCAGGAACTTATCAATCAAACCATACCTAATGACATTAGGCTGGATAAAGATTTAACACTGGATATGGCAATGAGCGAGCATCAGTACCTTGAACATATTGGAGAACTTGCTACAAAAAATCAAGTTTTTAAAACCTACATGGGCCTTGGGTATCACCAAGCCATCACTCCTCCGGTAATACAAAGAAATATCCTTGAAAATCCAGGTTGGTATACCGCATACACTCCCTATCAAGCAGAAATTGCACAAGGACGTCTTGAGGCGCTGCTTAATTACCAAACCATGATCACTGATCTTACAGGGATGGAACTAGCAAATGCCTCACTGCTAGATGAGAGCACAGCTGCTGCAGAGGCAATGGCATTACTTTTTGCTGTAAGAGAAAGACAACAAAAGAAGGATGGAGTAAACAAATTTTTTGTATCAGAGGATATCTTGCCTCAAACACTTTCTTTACTTCAAACAAGAGCCACACCAATTGGAATAGAACTCGTTATTGGAGATCATAAAAATTTTGACTTTAGTTCAGAGTTTTTTGCCGCCATATTACAATATCCTGGAAAAAGCGGAAAAGTGTATGACTTTAGATCTTTTGTTGCTGATGCTAATAAAAATCAAATCAAAGTAGCAGTTGCTGCAGACATACTAAGTCTAGTAAAATTAGAATCGCCGGGATCCTTTGGGGTAGACGTTGTGTTAGGTACCACACAAAGATTTGGTATTCCACTAGGTTATGGTGGGCCACATGCAGCTTATTTTGCAACAAAAGAGGCCTACAAGCGTAATATTCCAGGACGTATCATTGGAGTTACCAGAGACACAAAAGGAAACCGCGCCCTTCGCATGGCGCTTCAAACAAGGGAACAACACATTAAAAGAGATAAAGCCACCAGTAATATTTGTACCGCTCAAGTACTATTAGCGGTAATGGCTGGTATGTATGGAGTATATCATGGCCCAAAAGGCCTAACATATATTGCAAATAAAGTACACAATCATGCTGCGACACTTGCCGCTGCTTTAGAGCGTTTAGCATTAACTCAGGCAAACGAAACTTATTTTGACACCATCGCTATAAAAACAGATGCCAGCAAAATTAAATTCCTGAGTGAGGCAAAGCAAATGAATTTCTATTACCCAGACCCAGAAACTGTTTCTATATCGGTGAACGAAACCACTACCTTAAAAGACCTAAACAAAATTATAGCACTCTTCGCAGAGGCAAACCATAAAGAATCGTTTAAGATTTCAGAAATTAGTACTGGAAACGGCATTCCAAAAAGTATTGCAAGAGAAACGCCATTTTTAGAAAACAGCGTATTTAACACCTATCATAGCGAAACAGAACTCATGCGTTATATCAAGAAACTTGAACGCAAAGATTTGGCCTTAAACCACTCAATGATAGCCCTTGGAAGTTGTACTATGAAACTCAATGCTGCCGCTCAAATGCTACCGCTAAGCAATCCTATGTGGGGCAACATGCATCCATTTGTTCCTGTAGAGCAAGCAGCAGGATATCAAGCCATGCTAAAAAAGCTAGAAGAACAACTTACAGAAATTACAGGATTTGCAGGTACTTCTTTACAACCAAACAGTGGAGCCCAAGGAGAGTATGCAGGGCTAATGGTCATCAGAGCTTACCATGAATCTAGAGATGATCATCATAGAAACATATGCCTTATCCCGTCCTCTGCTCATGGAACAAACCCTGCAAGTGCAGTAATGGCAGGAATGAAAGTAGTAGTTACAAAAGCAAATGAAGAAGGAAACATTGATGTAGAAGACCTGCGCGCTAAGGCAGAAGAGCATAAAGACAACCTTGCTGCACTTATGATTACCTATCCCTCAACACATGGTGTGTATGAGAGTGCTATTAAAGAAATTACAGGTTTAATTCATGACAATGGTGGCCAAGTGTACATGGATGGTGCAAACATGAATGCGCAAGTTGCCCTCACAAACCCGGGAGCAATTGGCGCAGATGTATGCCATTTAAACTTGCATAAAACATTTGCCATACCCCACGGTGGTGGTGGTCCTGGAGTGGGGCCAATATGTGTGGCAAAACAATTGGTTGCGTTTTTACCAAGCAACCCCTTAATAGAAACCGGTGGCGAGCAAGCCATCACTGCCATCTCTGGAGCTCCCTGGGGAAGCGCATTGGCCTGTTTGATTAGCTATGCTTATATCTGCATGCTGGGAGAAAACGGACTAAAAAAATCTACACAATATGCCATTTTAAATGCAAATTATATCAAAGAGAGATTGGATGGTCATTTTGATGTGTTATACGCCGGAGAAAAAGGCCGTGCTGCGCATGAAATGATTATTGATTGCCGCCCATTTAAAGAACACGGGATAGAAGTTGTAGATATTGCAAAACGACTTATGGATTATGGGTTTCATGCTCCAACAGTATCTTTTCCAGTGGCAGGAACTATGATGATTGAACCTACAGAAAGTGAAAGCCTTCAGGAGTTAGATCGTTTCTGTGATGCAATGATCTCTATTGGCCAAGAAATTAAAGCAACAAGCAAACAAGAGCCTAATAATGTGCTTAAAAATGCACCTCACACACAGGCCCTACTTACTGCAGATATCTGGGATTTACCATACACAAGACAACAAGCAGCATTTCCACTAGCATTTGTTAATGATAATAAATTCTGGCCAAGTGTAGCACGTGTGGATGATGCTTATGGAGATAGAAATCTAATTTGTACCTGCGCACCAATAGACCAATACATGGAAGATTAACAACATGAATTAAATCAAAAATCCTCATTTTTTTTATTAGAAATCAGGATTTTTTAATACTAAATTACTTTAAATATTGATACATTTAACAGGCCACATTTAGAGAAAAATTGCTGTCTATAATGCATTCTTTTTCCTACATTAGCCAAAAATTTATACCATGGGCATTACCATTACAGGGACAGGAAGCTATATCCCAAAAGAAATTACCAGTAATAAAGATTTCGAAAATCACGACTTTTACAACGAAGACGGATCAAGTTTTGCACACCAAAACGACATCATTATTGAGAAATTTAAAGCCATAACCGGTATCTCTGAAAGAAGGTATGCTCAAGAAAAGTACAGTACCTCAGACATAGCTTCTTTTGCTGCCCAAAAAGCAATAGATTATGCCAAGATTGATCAAGAAACATTAGATTATATTATCGTAGCCCATAATTACGGAGATGTTAAGTATGGTAGTAACCAAAGTGATACTGTACCCAGCTTAGCCTCTCGTGTAAAAAGTAATTTGCAGATAAAAAACCCATCATGTATTGCTTATGATTTAATTTTTGGTTGTCCTGGTTGGCTAGAGGCAATGATACAAGCCAACGCTTTTATAAAAGCAGGTATTGCTAAAAGATGTTTGGTGATTGGTGCAGAAACATTATCTAGAGTTACAGACCCACATGATAGAGACTCCATGATATACAGTGACGGAGCTGGAGCAACAATCATTGAGCACACAGAGCATACAAAAGGTATTATCTCGCACGCTACGGCTACCCACGCTATTGAAGAGGCAAATTACATCTACTTTGGCAATAGCAATAATCTAGAAGATCAAAACCCTAGAAAGTACATAAAAATGAATGGCAGAAAAATCTATAATTTTGCCCTAACAAATGTTCCAAAGGCAATGAAAAGTTGTTTGGAGGATAGTGGATATGACATTAAAGACCTAAAGAAAATATTAATTCATCAAGCTAATGAAAAGATGGATGAAGCCATTGTAAAAAGATTCTATGGGCTTTATGATATGCAGGCACCAAAAGATATTATGCCAATGACCATAAACACCCTTGGAAACTCAAGTGTGGCAACGGTACCTACACTCTATGATCTAATAGTAAACAACAACATGGAAGGACACAGTATTAATAAAGGAGACCTTATTATGTTTGCTAGTGTTGGTGCAGGGATGAACATTAATGCAATGGTCTACAAAGCATAATCATGTACCCAGGAAACTATCCAAAAAAAAGATATAGAATCACCAAAGCTTTTTTAGAGCAAGCCATATCAAAACAAGAAAAGATTATTGATCTGGGTGTTGTAAACCCTTTTTCTGAAATTTTAAAAAAAGAAGGATACAACATTACAAATACAACCGGAGAGGATTTAGACAATGACACCAAAGCAGTGCAGGATAACAACTATGATGTAGCAACTGCATTTGAAATATTTGAACACCTTGTCTCTCCTTACACTGTATTAAAAGACATAAAAGCTAAAAAATTAATCGCTTCTGTTCCCCTTAGATTATGGTTTGCATCAGCTTACAGAAGCAAGACGGACATCTGGGACAGACATTACCATGAATTTGAAGATTGGCAGTTTGACTGGTTGCTAGAAAAAGCTGGCTGGAAGATTAAAAAAAGTGAAAAATTCACAAACCCTGTTAAAAAATTTGGGTTTAGACCTATCTTAAGATACTTCATACCAAGATACTATCTTATCTACGCAGAACGTGTTTGAAAATAACAATCATCATACCTGTATACAATGAACAAGCACATCTAGAACATATGCTTAAGGCTTTGGTGGTACAAACTATTAAACCCACACAAGTAATTATTGTTGATGATAACTCCACAGACAACACCCCAAGTATCATTAAGAAGTTTGTTGACTCGTTTGCTTGGATTACAACTGTAAATACAAAAACAAGATCAAAACACAGCCCGGGAGCAAAAGTGATTGAAGCATTTTACAAAGGGTATGAAAAATGCAATCCAGACTCGGAGCTTATAGGCAAGTTTGATGCAGATATCGTACTACCCACAAACTATTTAGAAAAAATGGTAGCCATCTTTGCCTCAGACAAACTAATAGGAATGGCAGCAGGCAACCTGTATATTAAAAAAAGAGATACTTGGGTATTTGAAGATATTTCAGAAAAAACCAAGGTGCGAGGACCTATAAAACTTTACAAAAAAGAGTGTTTTGATGCCATTGGGGGGCTTAAAAAATCTATAGGATGGGATACCGTTGACGTGCTATTAGCAGCGTTTCATGGCTGGAAAACAAAGACAGACCCCTTGGCACACGTAAAGCACTTAAAACCTACTGGAAATGACTATACATCTGGAGCAAAGTATTCGCAAGGAGAAGCCTTTTATAAAATGCGTTACACAAAAACCCTTGCAAGAATTGCAGCTTTAAAACTCGCAGTGACAAAAAAAGATCCGCTATTTTATTTGTACTGTATGCGAGGCTATTCTATTTCTAAAAAAAAGCAGCAAGCGTTTATAGTCACTCAACAAGAAGGTGAATTTATTAGAAATTTCCGCTGGAAAGCAATAAAAAAAAAGATACTATAACATTGTATTAATATTTAGGGGTTGAATTATGAGTACTTTTGAAAATAAAAAATTGCAATGAAAAATATAGTGAAAATTGTACTTGGTATACTTGTAATTTCGGCTGTTGGGTATCGTTTATCGTCGCCTATTAACAAACAAAAAATCAAAAAGCCAAAAAACATTATTCTACTCATAGGAGACGGTATGGGCTTAAGTGAGGTTTCTGCTAGCTATTTTTTCAAGGACAGCGTGCCAAATTTTGACCGCTTTACCACCATTGGGCTTATAAAAACATCTGCTGCAGATGCCTTAGTGTGTGACTCTGCCGCTAGTGCAACAGCCTATGCAAGTGGAGTGGCCACCTACAATGGAGCCATTGGTGTAGACATGCAAAAAAAACCGGTTCCTACTATTATAGAAAAAATAATCCCCATGAACATTAGCACTGGTATTATTTCCACCTCATCTATTATGCACGCCACACCTGCTTGTTTTTATGCCCATGCAGCATCTAGAAGTTCTTACCAGGATATTGCCGCTTTTTTACCTATTTCAAAAATAGATTTTATTGCAGGAGGAGGAACTGAGTTTCTAGACAAAAACAAACGTGAAGATACTCGGGATCTTTTTAAAGAATTTGAGGACAATGGATACGAGGTAGAAACCAATAGCCTGCCAAATACAACAACAGATAAAAAACAAGCCATATTTCTGGCTGAAGATGGGATGGACAAAATCTTGGAAGGAAGAGGTGATTTTCTGCCCAATGTTACTAAAATGGCATTGGATAAATTATCTAAAAACAAGGACGGGTTTTTTCTAATGGTTGAAGGAGCTCAAATAGATTGGGCAGGCCATGATAATGATGCAAATTATTTAATTACAGAGCTATTAGACTTTGACAAAACTATTGGCGTTGCTTTAGACTTTGCTACAAATAACGGAGAGACACTGGTTATTGTTACTGCAGATCATGAAACCGGAGGCTTCACACTCTCCAAAGATAATGGAGATTACAACAAAATAAAACCCACTTTCTCTACCACTGGACACTCTGCAACTATGGTGCCTATATTTGCCAAAGGACCTGGAGAAGAAAACTTTGGTGGCCTCTACAAAAACACGGCAGTATTTAAAAAAATGATGGACATCTTTAATTGAATAAATGGCTTTATACCCTCAGATTTAAAACACTTATCATAAATTTAGTACCTTAGCAATAGCTATATATTATGAAATACCTTATTGATATTGGATCTTACTTTTTAATGCTTAAACGCACCTTTAGTGGCTTTACAAAAGGAGCTGTTTTAAGAGACTTAATATTAAAAGAGATTGATGATCTAGTCATGAGTTCTCTGGGTATTGTGAGTTTCATTGGTTTTTTTGTAGGTGGGGTTATCACCCTACAAACGGCATTAAATTTAACAGATCCAATCATACCAAAAGAATTAGTTGCGTTTGCTACTAGACAATCTATCATCTTAGAATTTGCACCCACATTTATCTCCATAATAATGGCGGGTAAAGTAGGGTCTTTTATCACCTCTAGCATTGGTTCTATGCGCGTTACCGAACAAATAGACGCACTTGAGGTTATGGGTATTAATTCATTAAACTATCTTGTTTTTCCAAAAGTAATAGCGCTTCTTACCTATCCTTTTTTAATAGCTATTGCTATGTTTTTAGGTATTTTTGGAGGACTTATTGCTGGAGTATACGGAGGGTTTATCTCTTTGGATGAATTTATAAGGGGATTGCAAGAAGATTTTATACCATTTCATTTGGTATATGCTTTTGTAAAAACATATGTTTTTGCTTTTATATTAGCTACAGTACCTGCTTGGCATGGCTACTACATGAAAGGTGGGGCCCTAGAGGTAGGTAAGGCAAGTACCAAGAGTTTTGTCTGGACTAGTGTGCTTATTATTTTTGCAAATTACATCATCACTCAATTACTTTTAAGCTAATGATAGCCGTAGATAATCTAAAAATGCAGTTTGGTTCTGAAGAAATTTTGAAAGGAATTTCTACCGTCTTCGAGCAAGGAAAAACCAACCTGATTATTGGTCAAAGTGGGAGCGGAAAATCTGTGATGCTAAAATGTCTTATAGGTTTATTAAAACCTGTAGCAGGCACCATATCATACCACAATAAGCCAACACATCAAATGAATCTTCAGCAGCAACGTATCCTGAGAGAAGAAATAGGAATGCTTTTTCAAGGAGGAGCGCTTTTTGATTCTATGACTATAGAAGAGAATATTATGTTTCCCCTGCGCATGTTTTCTGAACAAAGTAGGCCAAAAATGATCTCGAGAGTAAATGAGGTGTTAAATAGAGTAAATCTTGACGGTGTAAACAATAAATTTCCTGCAGAAATATCTGGAGGAATGCAAAAAAGGGTGTCTATTGCAAGAGCTATTGTAAACAATCCTAAGTATCTGTTTTGTGATGAACCAAACTCTGGATTAGACCCAAAAACAGCTACAGTAATAGATAAACTTATCCAAAGAATTACCCATGAAAATGACATTACTACCCTAGTAGTTACCCATGATATGAATTCTGTTATGGAGATTGGAGAACGTATTAGTTTTCTTAAAGATGGAATGCTTGTATGGAAAGGAGTTCAAGAAGAAATCTTTAAAACTCAAAATAAAGATGTTACAGACTTTGTATATTCTAGCAACTTATTTAAAAAAATAAGAGATGTACAAAACAAAAGCTCTAGGTAAAGACAAATTTTATTTTGGCCTTTATTTTATATACTCAACCTCTGCATTGGGCTGAAATAGATAGATTTTACCTGTTGAAATCTCTAAACACTCATAACGCTTCACTCGCTTAGCCCCTCGTTTAAATAACTTACCGTTATAGAGCCTAAAAGTCCCTCCAGCAGGAATCTCAAAGATATAATTTTTATTATTTTCTGGATCAAACCGCTTTAATGCTAATGATAATATTGCATCTGTATCACTGCTTGCCTTAGGGTTTTTAAAATGTAGGGCCAGCAGGGGCAAAAGTTGAGATGGAAACACTTGAGGGTTTATAAAAGGCAACATGAGTTGCTGAAATGTAAATTTCCAACGTGTTCCGTGGGGTTTAATGTTTCTGCCAAACTTTTTAAAAGCTACTAAATGCGCTATTTCATGAATTAAAGTAATAAAAAAGCGGTATTTATTTAAACTTGCATTGACTGTAATTTGATGTTGCCCATCTTTTGTTTTTCTATAATCGCCATGACGTGTAACACGCTCATTAACAATTTTAAGATATACATCGTTTTGTTTTATAAGTTCAAAGGCGGGTAACACCGCAGCCTCCGGAATGTATTTTGACAACACTGCTATCATACACCTATGGAGTTGAACTAGAAACTTCTAATACTTTACCATTATAAAATGTGTTTCCTGTTAAAGAAAAATCAATAATATACTGTGCCATCTGCCTAGCGGTTAAAGGTGCTTTATACCCTGGAAATGCCTCTTCTAACATCTCTGTTTGTACCGCGCCCAAAGCCAAAACATTAAAGGAAGGACCCGTTTGCTTAAACTCTTCTGCCAGTAGCTCTGTAAGGGTAATTAATGCGCCTTTACTGCTACTATACGCAGCTAGTCCAGGAAACTTAGCGCTTCCCTGTACGCCTCCCATACTGCTTATATTAACCACATGACTTGATTTTTTAAAAAAGGGTAATAGAGCTTGAGTTAGAGAGAAAACACCAAATACATTAACATCATAGCTTTGTTTGAAGTCTTCTAGGGATAGTTCCGAAAAAGGTTTATTTACTAAATATCCTGAATTATTAATAAGTACATCAACCTGCTTCCACCCTTTCTCTTTTAAAAAAAGCGGTACTTTTTTAATAGCATCGGGATCAGTAATATCACAAGAAAAGCAATGACAGTTGGTGATCTCTAGCCCAGAGACTGGCGCTACATTTCTTGAGAGAGCCAACACACTGTGTCCAGCCTGAGCAAGTATAGCAACCATTTCATAACCAATACCGCGAGAAGTACCTGTGATAATAATATTTTTCATAATTGTTTTTTAAAAGTCATGACAAACATATCTATTGTAAAAATAATACTTAAATATACAAAATCCCTGAGCCATCTATTTAAGATTTCTAAGGGATTTTAAGGATTTGAAAATTTCAGAAAAACTATACAAACATAGTTACTGGATTTTCTATATAATTACGCAGTGTTTGTAAAAATTTGGCTCCAGTGGCACCGTCAACGGTTCTGTGATCACAGGCTAGGGTTACTGTCATGGTATTACCCACAGCAAGTGCGCCGTTTTTAACAACTGGTTTTTGTATAATTGCCCCCACAGATAAAATAGCCGAGTTTGGCGCATTTATAATAGAGGTAAATTCTTTAATACCAAACATCCCAAGGTTACTAACGGTAAAGGTACTGCCATCCATCTCTTGTGGTGTGATTTTTTTGTTTCTTGCTTTGGCGGCCAACTCTTTTACATGCATACCAATTTGAGAGAAGCTCATTTGATCTGCAAATTTTAAAACAGGTACAAGTAGGCCATCATCTACAGCAACGGCTACACCAACATGAATATGCTTTGCAATACGCATTAGCCCGTCTGTCCATTGGCTATTTACTTGTGGA
>Ga0209532_1000492_pt1 | contig 33681 bp, 32 predicted proteins | sample COG_02_FD_184746 | JGI IMG/M metagenome (GOLD analysis project Ga0209532, IMG submission 184746) | Pelagic Microbial community sample from North Sea - COGITO 998_met_02 (SPAdes) (version 2) | ecosystem: Environmental > Aquatic > Marine > Neritic zone/Coastal water | place: Helgoland, sampling... | reverse complement strand
TAGGTGTTCTGGTAGCCATATCGACTCCTAATACGTATACAGCTTCTTCCATGTTTACACCAAACTCTAGTGGAGGTTCTTCCGGAGGCAGTAGTGGATTAAAAGGATTGGCCTCATTGGCAGGGATCAATATAGGTTCTAGTATGGAGGGCGCTAAAGAGATTTCTCCGATGTTGTACGGAAAAATCCTGGAGAGCTACACCTTTAAAAAAGAATTGTTAGAGGCGCCTCTCAAGAACTTAGAAGGGGTAACTTCTCTTAGAGATTTTTTTGAAAAAGAAGCTTCCTCTTCTTCTTTTTTTGGAACAGTAAAAGAGTATACCATTGGTTTGCCTTCAAAAATTATTGGATGGTTCAAATCTGAACCCAAAGAGTCCTCTTTACAATCTCTAGAAGGGCTAAATACCCTCACTGAGGAAGAATTTGGGTATTTTAAAGCGATTGATGACATGTTGTCTCTAAACATCAATGACAAAGATGGATACTTAGAAATTACTGCTACTAGCAAGCTTCCTCAATTAGCTGCTCAGTTGGTTAAAAATGGAGAAAACATCTTACAGAATCAAATCATTGCCATTAAAACGAAGTCTAGCTCAGAATTACTGGCTTATCTAGAAGAACAATATACCATCAAAAACAAGCTGTTAATTGATGCCCAAGACAATTTGGCTAATTTTAAAGATAGAAATTTAAACATCTCTAGAAGCAGTTTTTCGAATGCGCAAACTCGTTTAGAGGCAGAGCTTCAAGTAGCCACCTCTGTTTTTCAAAATGTGGTGACTCAGTTAGAACAAGTAAAATTGCAAGTGGCTAAAGATACCCCAGTGTTTTCTTTTTTGAAGCCAGTGGTGGTTCCAACAGAAAAATCTGCTCCAAAACGTAGTTTGATTGTCATTATTTGGTTGTTTTTGGGGGTAGTTGTCAGTATTGGGTATTTGTTAGCTAAAGAACCAGTATTTGACATGATCAAACAAATTAAAAACAATCCATCATAAATGATTGCCCTAGATTCTAAGAAATGGTTTGCGTTGTATACCAAACCTAGAACTGAAATCAAAGTCTCGCAAAGGCTGTCAGTTTTAGGGATAGAGAATTACACGCCCACTAGAATGGAGATCAGGCAATGGTCTGACAGAAAGAAAAAGATACTAGTGCCTTTATTGCCTTCTATGGTGCTTGTGAGTATCCATGAAAAGGAGGTAAACAAGGTGTTTGAGGTGCCAGGTGTGGTTCGATATTTATTTGAGAACCAAAAACGAGCTGAGGTTTCCAATGAAGAGGTGTTGGCAATGAAATATTATTTAGAGAACACCTATTACTCAAATAAAAAAGAGTTAGCAGTAGGTGAAACGGTGAAAGTTCCATTATTAGAAAAGGAAGCAATCGTGATCTCTGTGAAAGGAAAAAATTGTTTAGCTCAGTTAAAAAAACTAGGAGCTATTGTATCATTTCAACTGAATTAATCAGTTGTTTTTTTGTTATGAATTTCCATTACTGTGAGTAGTGAGGGCGAAGCCGTAACTTAAAGTAGTATTTTCAGTTTAAATGAACTGTCAAAAAAGAGCTAATTTGACTACCGGTGGTAGTCGAGAAAAAAATAAGTTATGAAAGTAGGAATCACTTTTTCAACCTTTGATCTTTTTCATGCTGGGCATGTAAAGATGTTGGAAGAAGCCAAACATCAGTGCGATTATTTAATTGTGGTTGCAATTAGACCCTTCGATTGATCGTCCCGAAAAAAATGCACCTTCACAGTCGATTATTGAACGTTATATTCAGCTCAAAGGCTCGAAGCACATTGATGAAATTGTGCCCTATGTTTCGGAGCAAGACTTGGAAGATATTTTACGTTCTTTTAAACTCGATGTGCGCATCATCGGAGAAGAATACAAAGAAAAAAACTTTACAGGAAGAACCTATTGTGAAGAAAAAGGCATCGAGATCTATTACAATACAAGAGATCACCGATTTTCTTCATCTGGGCTTCGTAAACAAGTGAAATCAGTAGAAGATAGTAAATAAAAGAATGAATATTACAGTTATAGGATCTGGATATGTTGGGTTGGTCTCAGGAGCCTGTTTCGCAGAGATGGGAAATAGGGTTACTTGCGTAGACATCGATCCCCTTAAAATTGAAAAATTAAATCAAGGGATTATTCCAATTTTTGAACCGGGTTTAGAGACCATGGTTTTGAAAAATATAAAAAATAAAAACTTATTTTTTACAACAGAATTGTCTGAAGCATTACAGAATTCTGAAATCGCTTTTATCGCAGTTGGAACTCCTATGGGAGATGATGGTTCTGCTGATTTACAATACGTGCTAGCCGTAGCTAAATCAATAGGTCAATCGATGCAAAAAAGATTGATTGTAGTTGATAAATCTACGGTACCTATCGGTACTGCAGATAAGGTAAAAGCGACCATTCAAAAAGAGTTAGACGCTAGAGGTTCTGACTTAGCCTTTGATGTGGTTTCGAATCCTGAATTTTTAAAAGAGGGAGCGGCAATTGCAGATTTTATGAAGCCAGACCGCGTAATTATAGGAGCTGCTTCTGATTATGCTACTAATAAAATGAAACAGCTATACCATCCTTTTTGCATGTCCAGAGATCGTTTTATTTCTATGGACATACGTTCTGCAGAAATGACAAAGTATGCAGCCAATGCAATGCTAGCTACCAAAATATCTTTTATGAATGAAATCGCCAATATCTGTGAAAAGGTAGGCGCTGATGCCAATCAAGTACGAATCGGAATTGGTTCAGATCAACGTATAGGGTATAGTTTTATTTATCCTGGAGCAGGTTATGGAGGTTCTTGTTTTCCAAAAGACGTAAAGGCGTTAACAAAAATAGCTAAAGAACATAATTATGACGCAAAATTAATAACTTCCGTTGAAGAGGTAAACGATGCGCAAAAATTAGTAATTGCTCAAAAATTAGTGAAACGTTTTGGAGAAGATTTAACAGGACTTACCTTTGGTATTTGGGGATTGGCCTTTAAACCAGGAACTGATGATGTGCGCGAAGCACCAGCCATATACACAATTAAAGAATTGGTGAGTAGAGGAGCTAAAATAAAGGCATACGACCCGAAGGCAATTGAAGAAGCTAAAGAACATTATTTAAAAGGAATTCAAAATATAAGGTATGTAGATTCGAAATACGAGGTTTTAAAAGATTCGAATGCACTAGTGTTACTTACTGAGTGGAAAGAGTTTCGTTCGCCTGATTTTGAGGAGATGAAAACACAATTGAAAACGCCTGTTATCTTTGATGGTCGTAATCAGTATAATACTTTTAATCTCGAGGAAAAAGGATTTGAATATTATCAAATAGGAAAAAAGTAAATGAAAATATTAGTAACTGGTGCAGCTGGATTTATTGGGTTTCATACTTGTTTAAAGTTAGTGACTCAAGGTCATGAAGTTTATGGTATTGATAACATCAACGATTACTATGATCCTAAACTAAAGTTTGATCGATTAAACGAATTAGGGTTTAACGAAGTTGAATCAAAACTCTTTAAAAATGAAGTCAAAAGTGCTAAATTTAATTCTTTACTATTTTCTAGAATTGATTTAGTTGATCATGAAAGCATTAATAATTTATTTAAACAAGAGCAGTTTGAAGTAGTTTGTAATCTAGCAGCTCAAGCGGGTGTTCGATATTCTATAGAAAACCCTAAAGCCTATATTGATAGTAATATTTCTGGGTTTTTAAATATCTTGGAAGGATGTCGAAAACATAAAATAAAGCATTTGGTGTATGCAAGTAGCTCTAGCGTATATGGAGAGAATAAAAAAGTACCTTTTGAAACAACTGATAATGTAGATCATCCTATTAGTTTATATGCTGCCACAAAAAAGAGCAATGAATTAATGGCCCACACCTACGGTCATTTATATGGTTTTAAAACTACGGGATTACGTTTTTTCACAGTCTATGGCCCCTGGGGAAGACCTGATATGGCTTATTATTTATTTGCAGATGCGATTTCGAAAAATGAGCCTATTAAAGTATTTAATAATGGTGAAATGGAACGTGATTTCACCTACATAGATGATATTGTGAATGGTGTTATTAAGATCATTGAAAAGAATATCGACTCAAGAGAGCATTATAAAATTTATAATATAGGAAATAATAAAACAGAGAGTTTACAAAACTTTATAGCCACTATTGAACAAGAAATGGGTAAGAAAGCCATTAAAGAAATGTATCCAATGCAACAAGGAGATGTTCCTAGAACATTTGCGCACATTGATAAATTAATTGATGATATTGGCTATAAGCCAAGCACTTCAATTAAGGATGGTCTTGAGAAATTTATAAACTGGTTTAAAAAATATATAAATGAAGATTAATTTTTCAAATAATAAAGTTTTAGTTACTGGAGGTGCAGGTTTTATTGGATCAAATCTATGCGAAGCTTTGCTTGAAAAAGGAAACAAAGTAGTGTGTTTGGATAATTTTGCTACTGGTAAAAGAGAGAACATAGAACCACTACTAAAAGATTCTAATTTTACGCTAATTGAAGGAGATATTAGAAAACTAGAGGATTGTTTAATAGCAACTAAGGATGTAGATTATGTTTTGCATCAAGCGGCATTAGGATCGGTTCCAAGATCTATTAAAGATCCAATTACGTCCAATGATGTGAATGTTGGAGGTTTTTTAAATATGCTGGTAGCATCTAGAGACAATGGTGTGAAAAGATTCGTGTTTGCAGCAAGTTCATCAACTTATGGAGATTCAGAATCAATGCCAAAAGTTGAGGATATCATTGGAAAACCATTATCACCCTATGCCATTACAAAATATGTCAATGAGTTATATGCTGATATTTTCTCGAAAACCTACGGACTTGAAACCATAGGCTTACGCTATTTTAATGTATTCGGTAGAAAGCAAGATCCAAATGGAGCTTATGCAGCAGTAATTCCAAAATTTGTTAGTCAGTTAATGAATGGAGAATCTCCTGTGATTAATGGAGATGGAAATTACTCAAGAGACTTTACTTACATTGATAATGTGATACAAGCAAATTTATTGAGCTTGGTCACAACCAACGAAAAAGCGATTAATACTGTATATAATGTAGCCTATGGAGATCGTAATACGTTAAACGATTTAATGGGGTACCTAAAGGAGTATTTATCTGAGTTTGATTCTTATATTTCAAATGTAGCCGTTATTTACGGACCAAATAGAGCTGGTGACATTCCTCATTCACACGCCAGTATAGCTAAAGCAAAAGAAAATTTAAATTATAAACCACAGTTTACCCTGGAGCAAGGTCTAAAAGATGCTGTAAAATGGTATTGGGAAAATCTATAAAAAAAATATGAAGAAGGATAAAATTGCAATCATCGGTTTAGGATATGTAGGTTTGCCATTGGCAAGACTCTTTGCTACCAAATATTCAGTTGTTGGATTTGATATCAATACAAATAGAATATCGGAATTAATGTCTGGCGTTGATTCAACCTTAGAGGTGGATACCAAAACGTTACAATCTGTATTGATCAGTGAAAATTCTGAGTTAAATGGACTGTTTTGCACCAATCAGTTGGATAAAATCAAGGATTGTAATTACTATATTATAACAGTTCCAACACCTGTTGATAAAAACAATAGACCTGTTTTAACTCCGTTAGTAAAAGCAAGTGAAACTGTTGGTTCAGTATTAAAAAAAGGAGATATCGTGATTTATGAATCTACGGTGTACCCCGGTTGCACAGAAGAAGATTGTGTTCCTGTATTAGAGAAAGTCTCTGGTCTTAAGTTCAATACAGATTTTTATGCTGGTTATTCACCAGAGAGAATCAATCCAGGAGATAAAGAACATACAGTTGAAAAGATACTAAAGGTTACTTCAGGATCAACTCTTCAAGTTGGAAAGAAAGTAGACGAACTGTATAAGAGTGTTATTACAGCAGGTACTCATTTGGCATTTAACATAAAAGTAGCCGAAGCAGCTAAAGTGATTGAGAACTCCCAACGAGACATTAATATTGCATTTGTAAATGAATTAGCTAAAATATTCAATTTAATGGACATTGATACACAAGAAGTTTTAGAAGCAGCTGGTACAAAATGGAATTTTTTACCTTTTAAACCTGGTTTAGTTGGGGGGCACTGTATTGGAGTAGACCCTTATTATTTAGCTCAAAAAGCACAGGAATTTGGATATAATCCAGAGATTATATTATCTGGTAGAAGAATGAATGACAGTATGGGCGAATATGTGGCATCTGAGGTTGTTAAATCTATGATTAAAAAAAATATTAACATCAATAATTCAGAAATTCTAATATTAGGTGTAACATTTAAAGAAAACTGTCCAGATGTTAGAAATACAAAAGTAGTTGATGTTATAAATTCTCTTGAGAGTTATGGTGTAAATATTACGGTTTTTGATCCATTAGCAAATGAAATTGAAGTTTTAAAAGAGTTTGGTTTTAAAATAGAGAAATTTATACCAAAGAGAAAATTTGATTCTATAGTTTTAGCAGTAGCTCACGATGAATTCCTTAACTTAGAATATTTAAATTTAAGGAAAAAGAGTTCTATTATTTATGACGTCAAAAACATACTAAATAAGTCTATTAAAGATAAAACTTTGTAGATATCATGAAATTTTAATTAAATAGGTATTACAAAATTTATTTATTGGTACAAACAATACTATAAGACAATAGATTAATGTTATGAATAAGGATAGTAAAATATATATAGCAGGACATAGAGGAATGGTAGGTAGTGCCATTTGGAGAGCATTATTATCAAAAGGATACACTAACTTGATTGGTAAAACAAGTAAAGAGTTAGATTTAAGAAATCAAATACAAGTAAAAAAGTTCTTTACAGCTGAAAAACCATATGTAGTTATTGACGCAGCAGCTAGGGTTGGTGGGATTTTAGCAAATAACGATTTTCCATACCAGTTTTTAATGGAGAATCTGCAAATTCAAAATAATTTAATTGATACTGCTTTAGAACAAGGAATTGAAAACTTTATTTTTCTTGGTAGTTCGTGTATTTACCCTAAGTTTGCAAAACAACCATTAAGAGAAGAATATTTACTTACAGATTCTTTAGAATCTACAAATGAATGGTATGCTATAGCTAAGATTACAGGAGTGAAAGCGTGTCAAGCAATTAGAAAACAATACAGAAAAAATTATGTAAGTTTAATGCCTACGAATTTATATGGAACTCATGATAATTTCGATTTAAAAACTTCTCATGTATTACCAGCTATGATTCGTAAGTTCCATGAGGCTAAGAAGAATAATGTGCCTGTTAAACTTTGGGGAAGTGGAAAGCCAATGAGAGAGTTTTTATTTGTAGATGACATGGCAGAAGCTGTTGTTTTTGCTTTAGAGAATAAATTACCAGAATATTTATATAATGTTGGGACAGGAATTGATTTAACGATCAAAGAATTAGCAGAAACTATTCAAAAAGTAATTGGTTATAGAGGTAAAATAATTTGGGATAGTTCAAAACCAGATGGAACACCTAGAAAGTTAATGGATATTTCTAAGATGCATCAATTAGGATGGAAACATCAAACCGAATTAGAAAATGGAATTCATAAAACCTATCAATGGTTTTTAGAAAATATAGAGAATATTAAAGAAGTAAAAATATAAATAAATGAAAGTAGCATTTATTACAGGGGTAACAGGACAAGATGGAGCTTATTTAAGTGAGTTTTTATTAAAAAAAGGATACCAAGTTCATGGAATGAAAAGAAGGTCTTCTTTATTCAATACAGATAGAATTGATCATTTGTATCAAGACCCTCATTTAGATAATCGTAATTTCTTTTTGCACTACGGTGATATGACGGATAGTACTAATATCACTCGTTTAATAAAAGAAATTCAGCCAGATGAGATTTACAATTTAGCTGCAATGAGTCATGTACATGTGTCATTTGAAACACCTGAATATACAGCAAATGCTGATGGATTAGGTACTTTAAGAATATTAGATGCCGTTCGTTTGTTAGGGTTAGAAAAGAAAACTAAAATTTATCAAGCTTCTACTTCTGAATTGTACGGTAAAGTACAAGAAGTTCCACAATCAGAGACTACTCCGTTTTACCCAAGGTCTCCATATGCTGTCGCTAAAATGTATGCTTATTGGATTACTGTTAATTATAGGGAGGCTTATGGAATGTATACATGTAATGGAATACTCTTTAATCACGAATCCCCTTTACGTGGTGAAACATTTGTCACTAGAAAGATTACTAGAGCGACCTCTAGAATTGCATTAGGATTACAAGATAAATTTTACCTAGGTAATATGGATGCTCAAAGAGATTGGGGGCACGCAAAAGATTATGTAAGAATGATGTGGATGATATTACAAGCAGATGAAGCAGAAGATTGGGTGATTGCTACTGGTAAGACAACAACTGTAAGGGATTTTGTTAAAATGAGTTTTGCAGAAGTAGGAATAGAATTAGAGTTTAAAGGAAGTGGTGAAGAAGAGAAAGGTTATGTAGTGTCATGCTCTAATCCAAAATATCAAATAGAAATAGGTAAAGAAATATTAGCGGTAGATCCAAAATATTTTAGACCAACAGAAGTAGACTTATTAATTGGAGATCCAACAAAAGCAAATGAGAAATTAGGGTGGATTCCTGAATATGATTTGCAAACATTAGTAAAAGATATGATGCAAGCAGATCTCAAGTTAATGAATAAAGATCAATACTTGAAAGACGGTGGGTTTACTACTTTAAATTATTTTGAATAAGATACTATATGAAAAATTTAGTAATGGATATCGATAAAACTTTGACTTTAGGAGATCATAAAGATTATAATTTAGTTTCTCCAAACATTGAAGTTATTAAAAAAGTAAGACAATACAAATCAGAAGGGTTTAATATTATACTGTTTACAGCAAGGAATATGAGAACTCATGAGAACAATATAGGTAAAATCAATGCTAAAACATTACCAATTATTTTTAAATGGTTAGCTAAACATGATGTGCCATTTGATGAAATTTATGTTGGTAAACCTTGGTGTGGAAATGATGGTTTTTATGTTGATGACAAAACAATCCGTCCAGATGAATTTATAGCTAAATCCTATGAAGAAATAAAAAAAATTATAAATTAAGTGAGTATTAATAAGGTTTTTTTGATTACATCTGGAGCATATGCTAACGCAGAAATAACTTCTGACTTTGGATTGCTCCCTTCAGCTTTTTTGCCAATTGGACACAAAAGGTTGATAGAGTTACAAGTTGAAAATATTAAGGATTTTGACACAACCAAAGTAATTACTTTACCAGACAACTATAAATTATTACAAAGAGACGAAAGTTTTTTAACAAAAAATAATATATCAATTCACAGAACGAATCCAAATTTAAGTTTAGCTGAGTCTATAGTGGACTTCATTGATTCGTATGAGGAGAAAAACCAGATAGATGAGTTATTTATACTTCATGGAGACACATCTTTTAAAAGCTTAAAACAAGAGACTGATCTTTTATATTATGGCTACACAGACATGTTTTATAAATGGGGGTATCTAGCAGATATTATTGGAAAAGAACTAAAACAAGAGAACTTTAAACAACCGGTAATAGCAGGTTATTTTTCTTTTAGTAATCCAAGTTTTTTTAGAGAGACTCTTGTTAAATATAATTCATTTGAAATAGCATTAAAAAATTATAATCTAAAGATACCTTTTAAGGTAATCCTTAAATCTGGGTGGTTAGATTTTGGGCATTCCAATTTATATTATAAATCTAAAATGGAATTAAATGTTACTAGAAACTTTAATGAAGTTATTGCAAATAATAATTTCATTAAAAAAACCAGTGATGATTTTAATAAAATTGAAAGTGAATATAAATGGTTTAAGCAACTTCCTAGGAACTTAACACTTTTCACTCCAAGTGTATGGGGGTTTAAGAATAAAAACAATAAAGCATCTTATAAAGTTGAGTTTATAGGCGCACCGACACTTCAAGAGAAGTGGGTTTTTGGAAACCTTCCGGATTTTGTTTACTATAATGTTATTAACCAAATTTTTCTTTTTTTAAAGAAAACTAGCAAGATTGCTTTTAAAGAATACAGTTCCGAAACGGTAAAAGAAGAATTGAAAGAATTATATATTACAAAAACTAAAAATAGAGTCAAGACTTTTTCAGAGCAAATAGGTTTTAACATGTTAAAGCCTGTTTACATAAACAATATAGAATACCCTTCTTTTTCAGAATTCGTAAAGACTATTAATGAGTTGATGAAAAAATTTTTAAATGAAGAAGATGAGCTAACATTAATGCATGGAGATTTATGTTTTAGTAATATCCTGTCAGATACAAGAAGTAACATTATAAAGTTTATTGACCCTCGAGGAGGGTTAAACAATAGTTTTAACTCCAAAAATAAAATCATTGGTGATTATAAGTATGATATAGCAAAATTAGGACATTCTTTAATTGGTAATTATGATTACATTGTTACTGGCTTTTATAATTTAGAAAAAAGGAATGAAGATTTAAGTTTTAATTTTAGTTTACAACATCCTTCTAGAGATTCATTGAAAAACTTTTTTTATACTAAAGTTGAAGAAATGAATATTGATGTTGATTTTATAAATGCTTCAATTGTAAACTTATTTATCTCAATGTTACCATTACATGACGAAGCAGAAGATAGACAGATTGCTTTGTTATTAAACGCATACAAATTATTTTACGATTAGGATATGATTATTATTCCAATGGCTGGTAAAAGCAGCAGATTTTTTAATGCAGGGTATGATATTCCTAAATATATGCTTCCCTTAAATGAAAGTAATGTTTTTAAGGAAGCAGTTAGAAGTTTTAAGAGTTATTTTAAAGATGACTTCTTTTTGTTTATTACAAGAACAGATTTTGGAGTAGAAAATTTTGTAAAAAAAGAGTGTATTTCCTTAGGAATTAATAATTTTGAAGTAGTAACTTTAGATGAAGATACTAGAGGTCAGGCAGATACTGTTAAAATTGGTTTAGATAGATCAGAAGTAAAAATCAGTAATGAAGAAATGTATGTTTTTAACATAGACTCTATTAGAGTTAATTTCACGAAACCTGATACCGGATTTTTAAAAAATACCTCTGGTTATTTAGAAGTATTCGAAGATGAAGGTGAACATTGGTCTTTTGTAGAGCCGCTGAAGAATAATTACGTAAAAAGAACCACCGAAAAAATTAGAATTTCTAATCTATGTTCTAATGGGTTATATTATTTTTCATCTGTAGAACTCTTTAAACAAGTTTTTATTGAGTTTGAAAAAATTAATGATTATAAAGAATTATTTATAGCACCTATGTATAATGTCTTAATAAATAAAAGTCTAGATGTAAAGTATCTCTTATTAGAACAAAATCAAACTTTGTTTTCAGGCACCCCCACTGAGTATGAGCAATTAAAAAACATTTTTAAAACTGATATTTCTTAAATTGAAATTTAAGTAAAAACAATTGGTTAACTAAAGTTAAATTATTAATTGAGCATTCAATTAAATCAAAAATAAAACGAGGCAGGAAAAACAAATATTTTTTTTATAGTAAAACAAATATTTCTTGTCTTGAGCCTAGAGAAAACTATATTTTATGAAAAAAAGAAAGATTTATTTTGGAATAATAATTTTAATCATAATCTCTTCTATTTTTATTCTTAATAGAGATTGGAAAAAAGGTTCAGCAGAGAATTTTTATCAATTAAATTCTAGGTTTTTTGATAGTTACAGCCTTCAACAAGAATTTTATAGTAATACCAAAAATTTGTTTGTCAAAGACACTATTTATTGTTCTGTTAACGAGAATCTGCAAGAGAAAGTTAATCAAGCAATAGGAAAAACATTAATTCTAGATGAAGGAATTCACAAAAGCTACGTTCTTAAATTACCAAGCAATATCAAGATCGTTATTCCCAAAAACACATCGATAAAGCTTGCAGATGACTTTGTAATTGATCAGTCAGCTTATGGCGATGCTGTAGGCGATGCAGTTATTCAATGTTGGGGTACTGAAGACAAGCTACTTGAAAATATTATCATTGAATTAAACGGTACTATCGATGGGAATAAATCGATACATCCATATAGTAAAGGTGGAATTGAAGGCGTTGATTTTAAATGGGTTAAAAATTCATACATATACGGAGCCGGAGCAATTACAAATGTAAATGGTGACGGACTGGATATTGATGTATCAAACAATTGTTATTTTGAAGGTATTACACTTTCAAACAATGATGGAGGAGGAATACATTTTGGTAGTCCTAGACCTATCAAAACAAGTTTTAATAATTTAGTTGTTGGTTGCAAGGCTGTAAAAAACGGTTATTTAAGCAAGAGGTATGGGTTTGATCACTCATGGCCTAATATTGATGGAGTTACTTATTTTAACTGTATTGCTACTGATAATTTTCTGAACTGGGGAGTTGAAGGTACTGGTGCTGTATTGTTAAATTGCTTCTCAAATTATACTGATACCATTCAGAAGACTGATCTATATAAAGAAGCATTATTTTTTGATTTAAATAATACACCTATACCGAGTTTTAAGGAAACTAATAATTCTAACGATTATAGTTTCAGAGAGGAAATAAACAAAACGGGATACTATTTTGTTGTTTCTACAAAGTCTTCTATGTCAGGAGATCGTTATAATTTTTATATAAATGGTATTGAGAAAAATAAAATAAAAATTGATTCTCAAGCTCAAAATAAATCGACATCAGTAGGTGTGTACTTTTTTCATGAGAAAGACATAGTAGAATTAAAATCCGACACTGAATCGACTATAAAGATAACACCAATAGTACCTTACGATTCTTTTTATCTTTATAACTATAAATTTAAAATACTTTCATGGAGAGTAAAATCTGCAGTAAAGAGTTTTATTTATGAGGTTTATTCGATTTTCAAATAATTAATCATAAATGAGTCATCTGAGATTAAAAAACATTTCGGTATTCTTCAAATCTACTCTAGGAAATTATATTAAGAATTTCTCATGGATGATGGTTGAAAATTTGATACGAATAGCATTAGGTTTAACAGTATCAATTTATTTAATTAGATTTTTAGGTCCGCATGATTATGGAATATTAAGTTACGCAGTTAGCTTAACAGGAATACTTTCGCCTATAGCTACTTTAGGGATTGATGCCATATTATTAAGAAATGTAATTCAAGATAAAACACAAGAAAAAATTTTACTTCAAACAGCAAGAGTTTTGAAGTTTGTTGCAGGTTTGTCATTATCGGTACTTACAATAATTTATGTGTATTTTACAAGAGAAGATAGAACCGTTGTACTCATAATAGCAATACTAATGGTTGGGATTACAGCTAATTCATTAAATGTTTACAAAGAATATATCGTTTCAGTAAATAAAATGAGGTTTATTGCTTATGCAAGTATTTTTTCTCTCATTCTCTCTAATTTCTTTAGAGTTGGTTTAATTCTTTCAAATGCCAATGTAATTTGGTTTGCAACTGCAATAGTATCGGCTAATGTTTTGAATGTTATAGCACTTAGGTTCTATTATAAAAAGATTAGTGAATTTCAAGAAAAATATTTTTCATGGACAGTTGCAAAAAAATTATTAAATGATTCTTGGCCATTGATCTTTACTTCTTTTGCTGGAATTATTTTTATTTACGCAGATCAGATAATAATCGAATACTTTTATGATTTTGAAAAGGTAGGAATCTATGCTTCAGCAGTACGACTTATTTTATTCTTTACGGTGATTCCATCGATTATTTCAAACATGATATATCCTAAAGTTATAGAATTAGATAAACAGAATGAAAAAGAGAGCTTTATAAAAAAGATGACTCGTTTATATTTTTTTCATTTTATTTTTGCCACTCTGTTGATCACTTTTTTTCTTTTACTAGGAAAAACAATAATTCTTACTCTTTACGGTGATGTTTTTATTGAATCCGCTGATATTCTTAAAATATATAGTTTTACATTTGTATTTGTTTTTTTCAATCCAATGAACAATAAATTATTAATGATTGAAAATTTACAAAAATTGATGTTGGTCAGAAATTTAATTGGACTTGTTATTAATCTCCTATTAAATTTTTTATTAATACCAGTTTTTGGATTAAAAGGAGCTGCATTTGCAACAGTAATATCTCAATTTGCCATAATGATTAGTTATTATTTTAACGCAAAGACAAGATACATTTTAGGGATACAAATTAGAGCTATTATATATCCGCTAATATTATTTGTAAAATTATTTAAAAAATGAAAATTGCAATATGTTTTTATGGTTTGGTAGGAAGCCTTAGTGATAAGAATGGACAAGGTATTCCACTCGATCCATCCATTGGCTATAAGTATTATAAAGAAAATATTTTCGACACAAATGATGAGGTTGATATTTTCATTCATAGTTGGTCAGTAAATTCAAAAGACAAGTTAATTGAACTTTACAATCCCAAAAAACACATTATTGAAAAACAGGTTCCTTTCCCAAACTCTAAGAATCACCCTGTCGTTGCAGGAAAAGGTTTTGATAAAATTAAAATGTTCATATTAAAGTTACTAAAAAGGAAGTCCTATGATTATGTAAAAAGAGTTAAAGAGAAAGAGGCATTTAGAGCTTATAGTAGATGGTATAGTGTTAAAGAATCAGTTCAGTTAATGAGAGATTATGAATTAGAGCATGATTTTGAGTATGATTGTGTAATGACTACAAGATTGGACGTTGCGTTTTTTAAACCTGTTGTGTTTAATCAATATGATATGAATTATTTTCATGCTTCTCATTGGAATGACCCGAAAAAAATATATGAAAACAAAGAAGCAAATCGTTTAAATCATTATAAAGATGAAGGATTTCTTGACTTTTGGTTTTTTTCGAGCTCTAAATTGATATATCAATTTTCAAAACTTTTCGATTCAATAGAAAAATATCCAATAAGTCCACACTTTTCTTCTCGAAAACACCTGGACACATTAACAAATAAAGTTAAGTTTGTTTTTTATCGTTGGTATGATCATGAAATGATACGTCGTAAAAAATTTAACAGTGAAAAATAAAATTATGCTTTCAAATCCTAGGGTCGATTGCATTATTATTTGGGGTCATGGGATGAAATACTTTGATGAGATTCTTCAAGAAATTGAAGAAGATAAGATTTTTGAAATCTTAAAAATCATTAAGCACATACCAAAAAGCCAAAAGCATCTAGTAAGAGAAGTTTACTCCTTCGATTATGCTCCTTTTAACCATTTAAAAAGCAAAACAAAGTATTTGTTAAAAATGGATAAAGAGGTTTGCTTTATTTTTGTTAAAAATTTATCTCCAGAAGAAGACTTTTTTGGAGTAGGACAATTTCGTCATGTTGAATCAGTTACTTTAAAAGAATTCAAGGAGAGACTACGAGATAAATTCAATCCTTATGAAAACGGAGTAAGAACGCACAATCATGTTATTCATGCTACCGATAACCAGACACAAGCACATTTTTTGTTGAAATATCTTGGTTATAGAGAAGGAATATCCATATTTAATCAAGGAAAGAAATTATTTGATTTTCCAAACTTTATCACAGATCAATCATCAATCTCTATAGTTGAAATAGATTACGATAATATTTTGTGTAATGTAGTAGTAGGAGAATCTTGGAATTCCTACCATCTTGAAAAAAGGGAAATTAAAGAAAGTCCTCATTTTCAATCATTATCAGATGGAGCTAATATATATGATGAATATTGGAGTAAATTTATTGGCGGGCCTATAAAAGCCTATAATTCACCATCAAAGTTTGCTCTTATGAAATCTGAATTTAAATATTTAAAAGCACCTTACAATCAATCGTATATAATTGTAAAGAAGCAGAACTATAAGTATTTGATAGTAGATGGCTTGCATCGTGCGGCTTTACATTTTTATCAAGGAAGTTCTTCTATAATCGCTTGCGTAATTAACTGAATATGAAACAAATTAATATTTTAAAACTTTTCAACCTCTTAAATGATGAGTCTTATTGTCTTATAAAACAATCAGAAATATTTCCAGAGTATGTTGTAGGATCTGACTTTGATATTTTTTGTTATGACGCTATTTCGGTTTCAGAAAAAATTGTAAGCTTTTGTAATCAATATATTAGCAAAACAGTATCTGTAACAATAACTAAAAATGATTATAAAGTTGTTGTTGATATAATGGAAAATGATTTAATTCATTTAAGATTCGATCTTTATCGAAGGTTACCAAACTTCAAGCAAGTTAGTATTAGACAATCTTTTTTCTCTTCAGTAATTGAAAATTGCCAAACAAAAAAAATTGGTAAGGATCTAATTTTTGTCCCATCTGACATAGATGAAGCTATCTTGCGTTATCTTGAGTACCATGAATGGTTTGCAAAACGACCAGATAAAATAAAGCATGTAGAAGTTATAAAACAATATATTCTTGAAAAGAAAATAGATGAGTTAGCTTTTATAAATAAAGTGCATTATTATTTAAAGCTTCCTAACAATCTTGATACTAGAAGAGTTCCGAAAATTAGCTTCTTAAGATTTATAAAAACAATAGGAGGTAAGTTTAAGAGAACCCTCCATTCAATTAAAGAAAACGGACTTGGTTCCACATTTAAATTGATAATGAAACGAATAATCAAATAATAAGCTATTTTTGCAAATCCTTTAAAGATGGTGATTATTTATTGATTAAAAATAACTAATTAAAGAGAGAAATAAATCTATGAATATCCCCTTTAATGTAACTGTTGTAATTTTTTCCTAATCCTAGTTAGGAAGTAATCTAATAAACTAATTATAAATGTTTTGTATTCAGCTTAATGGAGGACTCGGTAATCAAATGTTTCAATACGCTTTTGGAAGAGCGATATCAGAAAAACATAGAATACCTTTTACAATAGATTGTACTATTCTTGAAAATCTTTCACAAAAAGTGGATTATACATTACGAGATTTTGAACTAGATATTTTTCAGCTAAAAGTCAACAACGCTCATAAGGAACAGCTAATAAAATATAAGCCTTCTGTTTTATATAAAATAAACTACAGATTGAATAAGCTACTTAAATTGCCTGTTTTTCTTACATCTAATGTAGTAACAGAAAAGCAGTTTAATTTAAAACTAGATAATGAATTGTTATCTTCCAAAGATTTATATTTTTCTGGTTATTGGCAATCTGAGGCATATTTTAAGTCAATTGATTCAATAATAAGAAGTGATTTTACTTTTAAGCCCAGGTTAAATAATAAGAACCTGAAACTCAAAAATAAAATTGATGCTTCAAATTCCGTGAGTATTCACATAAGACGAGGTGATTATGTTAATAATCCTTCTGCTTTTAAAACTCATGGAGTATGTTCTATTGAATATTATAATAAATCAATAGAAGAAATTAAACAACGCATTAAGGACCCTGTTTTCTTTATTTTTTCTGATGATTTTGAATGGGTTAGAGAAAACAAATTTGAAATCAGTAATTATGAATTAGTTGACTGGAATCATGGAAAAGAAAGTTATATTGATATGCAAATGATGAGTTATTGTAAACATAACATTATTGCTAATAGTAGTTTTAGTTGGTGGGGTGCCTGGTTGAACAACAATTCAGATAAAGTTGTAATTGCTCCCAAACAATGGTTTGCAGATGATGTTAAAAATGCTAATTCTGAGAAACTAATACCTAAACAATGGAAAAAATTATAATAGAATGAATGTTAGTAACTCTAATGAAAATTCTATAATGGTAAATATATCCATCATTGTGCCAGTCTATAATGTCGAAAAATATTTGACTCGATGCTTAGATTCAATTTATAATCAAAAGTTCTCAGGAACATTTGAAGTAATTACTGTTGAAGACTGTTCGACTGATAAAAGTTTAGAAATACTTAAAAATTATCAAAATAATGAACCAAGGCTGATTGTTGTTCAGCATAAAACCAATAAAAAACTTGCGCAAGCAAGAACATCTGGTATGCAAATTGCTAATGGAGATTATATAATGCATGTAGATTCTGATGATTGGTTGTTGCCAAATGCATTACAAAATATTTTTGACAAGTGTAACGAATCAAATGCCGACGTTTTAGTTTTTGATTACATAATAGAAAATGAGAAAGGTGAACAAACAAAGAATAATTACCTAACTAAAGAAATAATAACAAGTAACAAAAATATAGTTCAACAATATTTCTATGGAGCTTGTTGGAATAAAATTGTGAAGAAATCTCTAGTAAATAATTTGGTATATTCTTTAGTTGAAGCTCCTAGGTCTACCGAAGATTTGATTTATTGTTCTGAAATTCTATTACGTGCAAATGTTATCTGTTTATTTCCAGAAAAGTTTTACGCATATTTTATCAATAGTTCTTCGATAACACAATCTTCAACTCCTCTAAAATATTTGAGTAATCAAACAGTAATATCAAAAAAAATATCTCAAATTTTTATAAAGTATAACCCTACAGAAAAGTTCAGAGATTCATTGCTAGATTACTTTTCTAAATATTTGTTTTTATCAATAGCTAAGATTCATTTTTATAATAAATCAGATTTACTTTATTGTAAAACTTTATTGCATGATATAAATAAAGGTAACCTTATTGATAAACATCGAATTATTAAAATTAATAGGGCCATTAATAATAAATATTATTCATTATATCAGGTTTCAAAAGGTTTTGATATTAAACTTCCACTAGGTATTTTTTATAGGTATTTAAAAAATAAAAATAAATAGAATATTTATGTGTGGTATTTGTGGATTTATTGATTTCAATTTAACAAGTGACAAACTTATTTTAGGGAATATGTTGCAAACAATGCACCATAGAGGTCCCGACGATTTTGGTATTAAAATATTTAATCAAAAAAATAATATTGTTGGTCTTGGTCATAAACGATTATCTATTCTTGATCTTTCTCCTCTGGGACATCAGCCTATGGATTACGAAAATTATAGTATTGTGTTCAATGGAGAAGTATACAATTTTAAAGAAATAAAAAAGGATTTAATTGATTTGGGCCATGTTTTTGTTTCTGAAACAGATACTGAAGTTATATTGCATTCATTTTCCGAGTGGGGTGTAGAATGTGTGTCTAAGTTCATCGGGATGTTTGCTTTTGTTATTTTAGATAAAATCAAAAATGTTCTGACAATTATTCGCGATAGAGCAGGGGTTAAACCACTATATTATTATTGGAACAATGAAATTTTTTTATTTTCTTCTGAATTAAAAGCTTTTCATGAACATCCCGGATTCATAAAAAATATTAATTTAAATTCCGTGGAAGAATTTATGGACTCTGGTTATGTTTCTGCTCCCAACAGTATTTTTGAAAATTGTTACAAATTAGAACCTGGTAAATATCTAGAATTTAATTTAATGACTAGATCTATTCAGCTTTCAAGTTATTGGGATGTTTCTGATTATTATAAATTACCAAAGCTTAATATTTCTTATAACGATGCTAAGGAGAAACTTGAAAAGTTATTAATCTCTGCATTTAACTATAGAATGATTGCTGATGTCCCAGTTGGTATTTTTTTGAGTGGAGGTTATGATTCCTCAGCCGTTACGGCAATACTTCAAATGCACAGAACTGATCGCTTAAACACTTTTACAATTGGATTTGAGGATGGAAATAATGAAGCACCATTTGCTAAAGAAATAGCCAATCATATAGGTACAAACCATAGTGAGTATATATGTACAAGTAAAGAAGCGCAGGAAATAATTCCAACACTACCTTTTTTCTTTGATGAACCTTTTGGTGATAGTTCAGCAATTCCAACTATTTTGGTAAGTAAATTTTCTCGGAAAAAAGTTACTGTCGCATTATCCGCAGATGCTGGAGATGAAATTTTTGCAGGTTACGACTTATATACAACATTTCAGAAGAATTTAAATTTATTATTTAGAATTCCTTCATTTTCTAGAATGGGTATTGGTAAACTATTAAGTATAGGTTATAAGTTTATTCCTAGTTCAAAACAGGGATTGAAGAAAAAAATTAAAATTTTATCTGAAATACTGCAAATGAACAATATAAATTGTGTAAACAGATTACTCGAAAGTTATTATGAGTTAAGTGATGATATAAAAAATTCTCTCTTTTTAAAAAGAGTTGGTAATAATAAAAAATCATTTTCAAAAGAACTTAATATTCCAGATAATTTATCACTAGCTTTAGCAAAAGACTACAAAGGTTATTTACAAGATGATATTTTAACAAAAGTGGACAGGGCAGCAATGTCTGTTGGTTTGGAGGGACGTGAACCTTTTCTAGATCATAGAATAGTTGAATTTATTGCACAATTACCAAATGATTTTAAACACAAAGATGGTGTTCAAAAGAGAATTTTGAAAGATATAGTTCATAAATTTGTTCCTAAAAAGGTAATGGAAAGACCGAAATCCGGTTTTTCTATCCCACTTGATATATGGTTGAAAAATGATTTAAGATTTTTAATAAATGAGAATTTAGATAAAAAAAGTATTGAAGAATCTAATATTTTTAATTATGATTATATAAAAAGTTTAATAAAACTCTTTGACAAAGGAAAACTTTACGATTCTTCAATAATATGGAAATTAATTCAATTTCAAATATGGTATAAGAAATGGATGTAAATATTTTGTTTTATGAAAATTGATATAACTAGAATACAGTTTTATTTGGTATGCATTTATATTTTCATTTTAAATTTTGAGAGAGTTTATTTTTTACCAGATTTCTTTTTTTCAAAAATCTCAATAGCTTTAATGATTTTAGTTTCAGTTTTAAGATTCAAAAAAACATTCTCAATTTCAAAACAGCTTAAATATATTTTACCCATGATTATCATATATTTTATGATAATAGTAAATAATTATTTATTTAGGTCTGATAGTTATAACGAAATATTTCACATCCCCTTTTTATTAAATATTATAGTATTTATAATTATTACAAATGTTTTTTCTGAAAACGAAAATTTGTTTAATAATTTATTTAGAGTCTTTTCAATCAGTACTGTTTTAACTTCTCTATGTTTCATATTTGGAATAGGTGTTGATTATCTTGATGGACGATTATCTGTTTTTATGATTAATTCAAATATCTTAGGAGTACATGCTGTCATATGCTTATTTGTTATCATAAGAAGATTTTTTGATAATAAAATAAAATTATTAGATATAATTTTTTCACCATTATTATTATTATTAGTAGTAGAAACTGTTTCAAGATCAGCTTTTTTGCTATTATTCATTTCGGTTATATACATATTGTTTTATTCTGGAAGATTAACAACCTACAAAAGGTTTTATTCAATTTTTATTTTTATTATAATTATACCGCTGTTGTTTTCATACATTTTAGATAGTTTCATTTTTGAAAGATTTTACTCAACATTTATTGAGGGTGATTTATCTGCCAGAGATCTAGTTTGGAGCAAATTATATAATGCTTTCGAAGATAATTTTGTTTTTGGTTTTGGTCAAAACGGCTACTATAATCTTACAGAACTTTTTGGTTTTTCTCAAAATGGTGGGATTAGTCCACATAATGTATTTTTGGAAGTTTTTCTTTACACAGGAATAATTGGTTTAATGCTGTACACTTACTTTGTTTTTAAAACTATTAGATTTTCATTAATAGTTAAAAACGTATTGGATGACATTACACCTTTATTTTTTGCTACAATTATATTTATTTTATCAATATCAGGTCAAATTTTAGAACAAAAACTACCATGGATCCTTTTATCTTACATTTTTATTTCACATAATCATGCAAAAAAAACAAAAAAAAAAAATTAAAATTTTTTTATTTATAGATAGCTTTATGGTTGGAGGAATGCATAAACAAATGCTATACCTTTTTAAAAATATTGATAAGAAAAAGTTTTCACCAATAATATGTGTATTGAGTGATCATGGCAATTTAAAAAAAGATTATTATAATTCTGGCTGTAAAATATATAGTTTGAATTGGAAATTTACCGGCGACTTATCTCCTGTATATAGTTTAATGAAAGTTTTATATAAAGAATCTCCTGATATTGTTTTTATTACAGAAGCAGTTAACTTCCTTTATTACAGAATTGCAAAGTTTTTTTATTTTAATGATATTGTCCATGTTGGCTCTTTTAGAGCTTTAACTTTTTGGAAAGGTCATTTAAATAAATATTATAATTATATCGATATAATTTTATCTAAGTGGTTTTATAACTTTAGTGATATTATAGTAGTTAATTCAATGGCAATGAAATTAAATTATGAAAAGATTTTAAAAATCAAAAAATCGAATCCTATTAAAGTAATTTATAATGCCTCTGATTTTAACTTTACCTCTAAACCTAATTCACAAATATTAAAAGATAAATTAGGAATAGATTCACATTTTGTAATAACCCAAGTTGCTAGATTAGACCCATGGAAAGATTTTGAAACTTTAATATCTGCTATTGAAATTTTAAAGCTTAAAGGATTTAGGTTAAAATTACTCTTAGTAGGAGGTGGTGTTCTTAAGGAGAATATTCAAAAGATATTGATTGATAAAAAATTGACTAATGATATTATTCTAACAGGAGAAACGAATAATGCTCATCAATACATCAATATTTCTGATATATGTGTTCTCTCCTCCAACGGGGAAGGTTTCTCTAATTCAATTTTAGAATACATGTATCATTCTAAAGCGGTCGTAGCGTCAGATGTAGGTGGTAATGTTGAGTTAATTGGTAATAATAAGTATGGAAGATTGTTTAAAAAGGGATCTGTTGATGACTTATGTATTAAATTAGAGGAGTTATTAGATAATAGTGAATTGCGAAATCATTTAGGAGTTCTATGCAATAAACATATAAGGGATTTATGTGATATTAATAAATATATTAATGATTATGAAGAATTATTTAAAAATGAGATGTTAAAATGAAATTAGCTATTGATGCAAAGTGGTATTTTTCTGGTCCGCCCAGTGGAGTAAATGTTGTTAAAAATATTGTAGATAGTTTAATTTCAAACAAAGAGAATTTTGAACTTTTGCTTATCTTAAATAAAAAAGATCTTAATAGTAATACAGAATTTAAACAAAAAATAAAAGATTTAAATATTGGTTTAATATCTATTAATTCAAATTTTAATTTTTTTACAAACCTTTTTTTAATAAATAAAGAATTAGAAAAACACAAAATTGATATAGTTTTATTTCAAAATTTTATTCCATTTTTTAGATCTAAAAAAATTATTTACGTAAATTATGTCCACGATTTTCTGTTTTTAGATTATCCAAATTTTTTTTCTAAAAAAGAAAGATTAGTCTATACTTTTATTAAACATTCTGCCAAAAAGGCCGATCATATAATTACTATATCACAAACAGAAAAAAACAGAATTATTCGTCATTTAAATTTAAGTGATTCTGATGTTTCTTTTGTCCATCATGGTATTGACAATTCATTTGTACCATCCACTCAATTACAAAAAGAAATAATAAAAGATAAATTTAATTTACCTGATAAATACATCTTGTATGTGGGAAGGGTTAACGTGAGAAAGAATCTAGAAATATTATTAGACGCTAATATCTTATTGAAGAAAAAATATAAGATTGTAATTATTGGTGCCTCTGATAATGATAATGGTTTAGTTAATAGAATAAAATTAGATTTCAAGAATGATGTAATAATTATGGGTCATTTAAGTCAAGATGATTTATCTGGCGTTCTAGCGGCAGCAAAAGTATTAGTTTTTCCTTCTCTTGCAGAAGGCTTTGGTTTACCTCCAATAGAAGCGATGAAGTCTGGTGTTCCAGTAATAGTGTCAAATATTGAAGTACATAAAGAGATATGTTCAAGCTCTGCTCTATATTTTAATCCATTTTCAGCTAAAGATTTAGTCGAAAAGATTGAAACAATTTTTGAGAATTCTAAGGAAAATGAGCGACACATTAATCTTGGAAAAAAAAGAGCTGAAATATTTCAGTGGGAAAAAGCGGTAAATAAAATTAGTTCAATCTTAAAAAACATATATGTTGATTCAAAAAGTAATTGAAAAAATCATTATTAAGCTTGGTCGAGAAAATTATAAAATTGACAAAAGAATCAGTTTTTATGATTTTTTTCTTGTAATCAATGTTCGATTTTTTCAGTTAATTAGAGGGTTTATTGTAAAATTAAGGCTTAAGTCTAGTGACGGTCTCGTATTTGTCGGAAAAAATTTGTTAATAAAACACCCCAATAAGATAAAGTGTGGAAAAACTTTGATTTTAGGAAATAATGTAACTATTGATGCTTTATCCTTAAACGGTATTAAGTTTGGAGACAACAATACTCTTCAAGATTTTGTAATGATAGAATGTACAGGGAATATTAATAACTTGGGGGAAGAGTTAATATTTGGTAATAATGTTGGAATTTCACATCACTGTTTTATTCAAGTACGAGGAAAAGTCAAAATTGGGTCAAATGTTATTATTGGTCCTCATGTAAATATAATTTCCGAAAATCATCAATTCTCTAATAGAAATAAATTTATAAATGAACAAGGTGTAACTCGGATAGGGGTCAATATAGAAGAAGGAGTTTGGATTGGTACAAAATCAGTAATATTAGATGGAGTCAAGATTGGCAGAAATTCAATTATTGCTGCAGGAAGTATAGTTAATAAAGATGTCCCTGAAAATGTTATTTATGGTGGGGTACCTGCAAAGTTGATAAAGAAAAGATAATTATGAGAAGAAAAGTAGCAATAATAGGTACAAATGGTATACCTTCAAAATATGGTGGATTTGAAACTTTAGTAGAGTATTTAGTAAAATATTTGTCTGATAGTTTTGAGTTAACAGTTTTTTGTTCATCAAAAACTAATACAAATAAAATAGATGAATTTAATGGATGTAAGTTAAGATATATACCACTTAATGCAAATAATTGGCAAAGCGTTCCATATGATATAATTTCTTTGTATAAATCCTATAAAGACTATGATAAAATTTTAATATTAGGAGCTTCTGGTAGTATCGTTGCACCGCTATTTAGAAAACATAAAGATAAATTTATTTTTCTATTTGGTGGTCTCGATTGGGACAGATCTAAGTGGAGTTTTTTAACTAGAAAATTTCTAAAACTATCCGAATCTCTTGGTATTAAGAACTCCACTCATTTAATTTCAGACAATGTTGGTATTCAAAAATATGTTTCCGAAACATACAATCGTGATAGTCATTTAATTCCATATGGAGGCGATCAAGTTTTTAAAGTAGAAATTAGTGAAATTGACGAGAAAAAATATAAATTTTTAAAATCTGATTACGCTTTCTCTGTAGCTAGAATACAACCAGATAACAATATAACACTATTGTTAGAATCTTTTAATGAAGAATCAAATATGCCATTTGTTCTAGTGGGTAATTGGAAAAGTTCAACTTTTGGAATAAATACAAAAAACAAATATAAAGACAAACCAAATTTAATTTTGTTAGATGCCATTTATGAACACAGAGAGTTAAATTTATTAAGATCAAATTGTAAAGTTTATCTTCATGGGCACTCAGCAGGAGGTACCAACCCTGCATTAGTTGAAGCAATGAATCTTGGTTTACCAATTTTTGCATACGATTGTATATTTAATAAACATACAACAAACTTTAAAGCAGAGTATTTTGGAGATTCTTTTGACTTAAAAACAAAATTAGCTCAAATATCAGATGAAGAATTAAAAATTAATAAAAATAATATGTTATTAATTGCAAATAATTTATACAAATGGGAATATATTGCAAACAAATATTCAGAATTATTTAATAAATAAAAATATAACATTAATGAGAGTTTTAATATATGGTTTTGGAAGAATGGGTCTAACTCATTTTGGTATTTTGAAAGGTCTAAATCCCGAAATAAAATTTACCGTTGTAGAGCCTAGTAAAATTTTAAGAAAATTACTTCAACAAAATATAAAAGCGGATTTTTATTCTGATGATTCAACATTAAAAGAAGGATTTGACATTACCTTAATCACAACACCACCTTTTATTCATCTTGAACTTATTGAAAATTGTATTAATAGAGGTGATGATAAAGTATTTGTTGAAAAACCATTTGGTGGTTTTACAAATATTAATGATAACTCTTTTTATGATTCTAAAAATATCTATATTGGATACGTCTTGCGATTTAATCCATGTGTTCAGTGGGTGAAGTCAAATATTAATCAAGAAAATATTATATCCATTAGTGGACAATATTTAAGTAATACTTTAGTGAGTAAACCAGTAGGATGGCGTAACGGAGAATTTTCAGGAGTTTTGAATGAAGTTGGATCTCATGTTATAGATTTGATTCAATATATATCAGGAGAGAATCAATTTGATGTGATTGATGTAGAAAAAGAATCTGTTATTTCTGATATTGACGACATAGTTAGGGCAAAACTAAAATCAAAAAATAATATATTTATTTCTTTATATTTTAATTGGGTTAAAAAAGATGTCAGAAAACCTATGTTCGATTTAGAAATAAAAATGAAAAACGGAGAAACTTATTCAATTGATCAACAACAAATAAAATATTTAAATTCTGAAGGAGGTTTAATAAATAGAATTGGCGTAACTGATATAGCAGAAACTGTTCCATTTTACCTTAGAGGTATAGATTTCACTAAACAAATGCTTGATTTATTAGGAAAAGCAGATAAAATGGCAAGTTTAAATGATGGATTAGCTGTTAATAAATTAATGAATAAAATTATAAAACATGAAAATAATATTAGGGGATAATCAATTTTTTGGTGTCAATCATTTTGATTTAAAAAAAGGAGAAAAAACCAAAAATAAATTTGATAATACCTCAAAAATTGAAAGATTTATAAAAGAATCTCATAAAATAGGTTTAGATGGTTTTATGATTAACTCGAATGAATTAGGGTATAAGTTGATTGCAAACAGCTCTTTTGAAGAAAATAAAGAAATTCACTACAGTATACCTTATCCACATAAATATGCTAACATGATAAATGAGAGCGGTATGTTAAGTCTTGGAGTACATGTTATTAAAAACACATCCATAATAAAAAACATATTTATTGGTTTTAAATATTTTTTTACCAGAAACATAAAACATATCATTCCATTAATTTTAGATATAGAAGTTCCAAAAAACTTAAAAAAAGGAAGCTATGTTTATCTACAAAATATTATTACTGATTTGCTTATAGGTATTGGAAGGGAAGATCTTATTATTGGTTTTATAAACTCTGTCACTGAAATGGGACATAAGCCAGGAATCATCACACTTAACCCTTTATTACTAAATAAACATTTGCAATCAAATGATAAAATCAATCTAATTAAGGATCTTATAGTTTGTTTTAATATAAATAAAGAAGGTTTTAACGTTTTTCCAAACTTACAAGGGGTTGAGGGTCTTATTAAATCTAAGACCCAGTACAAATTAATGGGGATGAGTATTTTTGCAAGTGGTGCAGGAAATATACCTTCTTCAATAGATTATATAAAGAAATTACCCTTAGATTATATAGTTTTTGGTACTTCTAAATTATCAAATGTTGAGTCAAATGTGAAGTTATTGAAAAATTAAGAAAAATTGAAAACAACAACGAGTATTTTTTTAACAGGTTCATCAGGTTTTATTGGTCATAATTTCAAGTTATATTTTAACAAATTATATAAAATTCGGTCTTATTTAAGGGAAAGTAATATCTCAATTAACGAAGAAATAGTTGTTCATCTTGCAGGAAAAGCACACGATTTGAATAATATTTCTGATGCTAAGGAATATTATGAGGTCAATACAGATTTAACTAAATTCTTTTTTGATGCTTTTATTAACTCTGATGCAAAAGTATTCATTATGCTAAGTTCAGTCAAAGCAGTTGCAGATAAGGTTGAAGGTGTTTTATATGAAGATCATATAGCAAACCCAAAAACACATTATGGAAAAAGCAAACTGCTAGCTGAGAAATACATTTTATCTAAACAAATCCCAAAGGGAAAACGGGTTTATATTCTTAGACCTTGTATGATTCACGGCCCCAAAAATAAGGGTAATCTAAACCTTCTGTATAAAGTTGTTTCTAAGGGGTTTCCTTGGTTACTAGGTTCATTTAATAATAAACGTTCTTTTTGTAGTATCGAAAATTTAATGTTCATAATAAAAGAATTAATTCAACATTCACACATAGCTTCTGGGGTATATAATATTGCAGATGACTTGCCATTATCAACAAATCAAGTTATTAGTATCATCTCGAAATCGAAAAATAGTAAACCTTTGATATGGAAAACTCCTAAATATCTGATTAAATGTTTAGCCATATTAGGTGATAAAATTCACTTACCATTGAATTCTGAGAGATTAAAAAAAATAACAGAATCATATGTGGTTAGTAATAAAAAGATTGTTCAAGCGATTGGTGAAAATTTACCTACTAGTAGCGAAAAAGGTTTGTTAAAAACTTTTAAATCCTTTAAAAAATAAAAAATTCAATATTATGATCACAAATACAATAATAAAAAAAAATATTAGCTTTAATTATGACTCAGAAAAATTTAATAATTCACTTTTCAAAAATATTAATAATACTAATATACTTATTATCGGAGGTGCTGGAACTATAGGCTCAAGTTACATTAAACAGATTTTAAAATTTAAACCTTCAAAAATTACCGTAGTAGATATTAATGAAAATGGTTTAACAGAAATAACTCGAGACCTTAGGAGTTCAAATTTACTAGATTATAATCCAGAATACATCACCTATCCTGTAAATTTATTAAGTGAAACCTTTGACAAAATTTTCAATTCTGAGTCTTGGCAAGTTGTCGCTAATTTTTCAGCTCATAAGCATGTGCGTTCTGAAAAAGACAAAATTTCTGTGGAAGCTTTAATCAAAAATAATGTCTTTGGTGCCATCAAACTTTTAAATTTGTGCGAGCAAAACCCTCCTAGATATTTTTTCAGTGTTTCTACTGATAAAGCAGCAAATCCAGTAAACATAATGGGGGCATCTAAAAGTCTCATGGAAAAATTAATTTTATCAAAGAAGAATGATTTTAGAGTATCAACAGCTCGCTTCGCAAATGTAGCTTTTTCTAATGGAAGTTTATTAGATGGCTTTATTTACAGATTGAATAAGAAACAACCATTAAGTTGTCCGTCAGATATCAAAAGATTTTTTGTGACACCAGAACAATCTGGTCAAATATGTTTATTGGCAACATTTTTAGGTGATACGGGAAATATTTTCTTCCCAAAATTAGATTTCCATAAAGATCAAATTTATTTCAAAGAGATTGCTTTAACTTTCTTAAAGGAGAATGGATTTGAACCTCAATTAGTTCAATCAGAAAAAGAAGCGAAAGAATTTGATTTTGATAAGAATCCTACAAAATATCCAATCTATTTTTTTAAAACAGATACCTCTGGAGAAAAAACATACGAGGAATTCTATACAGAAGAGGAAGATTATGAAATTAATATATATGATTCCTTAGGATTCATAAATACACCAGATATTAAAATATCTTTTGAAGATGTTGAAATTGACTTTGATGATGTTTTTAATAATCCTAATTCGGAAAAGTCAGATATTGTAACTGTTATTAAAAAATATGTTCCAGATTTTATGCACATTGAAACTGGTAAACATTTAGATCAAAAAATGTAAATTATGTACAACTTTTTTAAACGCTTATTAGATATAATTGTTAGCCTTGTTGCGCTAATTATTCTTTTACCTGTTTTTATTCCCATTATTTTTATTCTTAGACTTTCTGCTGAAGGAGAGGTATTCTACTTTCAAGAACGTTATGGAATCTATAATTCAAGATTTCAGATATGGAAATTTGCTACAATGCTTAAAAACTCTATGGATATGGGCACAGGGAGTATTACGCTTCAAAATGACCCTAGAGTTACCAAAATTGGATCTTTTCTAAGAAAAACAAAGATTAATGAACTTCCACAAATCATCAATATTTTAAAGGGAGATATCAGTTTGGTCGGTCCAAGGCCATTAGTAACTAAAACTTTTACAGCATATAATAAAGAGGTGCAATCGAAAATATACAATGTAAAACCTGGTCTTACAGGGATTGGTTCTATTATTTTTAGAGATGAAGAATCAATCATTTCAGCAGTTATTGATGAAGATCCACATGATTTTTATAAAAGGGTTATAGCGCCTTATAAAGGAGAATTGGAGATGTGGTATCAAATACATAATTCCTTTTTTTTAGATTTGCAGTTAATTTTCATGACGGCTTGGGTTATTTTGGTGCCCACTTCAAAACTCTATGAAAAATGGTTTAAAGATTTGCCTAAACGAAAATTTTGATTTAAAACTATGAAAGGAATCATATTAGCAGGAGGAAGTGGTACCAGATTGTATCCAATCACTAAAGGAGTGTCTAAGCAATTATTACCGGTATATGATAAGCCTATGATTTATTATCCGCTTTCAGTACTAATGTTGGCAGGGATCAAAGAAATTTTAATAATTTCTACACCAGAAGATTTACCAAATTTTAAAAAATTATTAGGAGACGGTTCTGAAATAGGGTTAAAGTTATCTTATAAAGAACAACCAAGTCCAGATGGTTTAGCACAGGCTTTTATAATTGGGCAAGAGTTTATTGGAAATGATGATGTGTGCTTGGTGCTTGGAGATAATATTTTTTATGGTTATGGTTTTTCAGAAATACTTAGAAACGCAAGAAAGAATGTAACTAAAGGAAAATCAACTGTTTTTGGGTATTATGTAAATGACCCTGAGCGATATGGTGTTGCTGAATTTGATTCAGATGGAATTGTAACTTCAGTAGAAGAAAAACCCATAAATCCAAAATCAAACTATGCAGTAGTAGGTTTGTATTTTTACACGAATGACGTGGTTCAAATTGCAAAACAAATAAAACCATCTCACAGAGGAGAGTTAGAAATTACCTCCGTAAATCAAGAATACTTAAAACAACAAAATTTGAAAGTAGAATTACTAGGAAGAGGCTTTGCCTGGTTAGATACCGGAACGCACGATTCTTTAATGCAAGCAGGTCAATTTATAGAAACTATAGAAAAAAGACAAGGATTAAAAGTAGCTTGTTTAGAAGAAATAGCCTACAGAATGAATTATATAAATAAAGAACAGCTTAAACAACTAGCAGAGCCTCTTAAGAAAAATGGCTACGGACAATATTTATTAGATTTAGCTAAATCATAATATGAAATTTATTAAAACAGCAATACCCGACGTTTATATAATAGAACCATCGGTTTTTGGAGATGATAGAGGTTATTTTTTAGAATCTTTTAATTTAGAAAAGTTTGAAGAAAATATAATTCCTATAAAATTTGTTCAAGACAACGAATCGAAGTCCTCTAGAGGGGTGTTGAGAGGATTGCATTTTCAAAAGCCTCCCTATGCTCAAGCGAAATTGGTTCGTTGCATAGAGGGGTGTGTAATCGATATTGCCGTAGATATAAGAAAAGGATCACCTACGTATGGAAAACACGTTTCAGTTGAGCTTTCAGGAGAAAATAAAAAACAATTATTTGTTCCTAGAGGTTTTGCACACGGTTTTTCTGTGTTAAGTGAAACTGCCGTTTTTGCTTACAAAGTAGACAATACTTATGCGCCAGCATTTGATTCTGGAATTCGTTTTGATGATAAAGAGTTGAACATCGATTGGGGTTTAAGAGAAACAGCAATTCAACTATCAGAAAAAGATAAAAACTTACCATCCTTTAAGGATTTTGATTCTCCTTTTAAATTTTAAAAAATGAATATATTAGTTACTGGTTCTAATGGTCAGTTGGGCTCAGAAATAAAGGATTTAGCAGCAAAATATAAAGACTTTAGTTTCTTTTTCAGAGACTTGCCAGCATTGGATATTTGCAGTAGCGACCAATTAGATGTTTTTTTTACAGAAAATAAAATCAATACGGTTATAAACTGTGCGGCATATACAGCTGTAGATAAAGCAGAACAGGATACTGAGATTGCTGAGAAAGTGAACTCAGAAGGAGTTTTAAATCTTGTGAATGCATTAGAAAAAGTAAATGGTAAATTAATTCATATTTCTACAGATTACGTGTTTGACGGGAATAGTTTTTTACCATATCAAGAATCTGATGAAGTAAACCCAATAGGTGTTTACGGTATTACAAAAAGAAGTGGAGAATTGGCTGTTCTTAATTCTGATATTGACGGTATTGTCATTCGGACGTCTTGGTTGTATTCGGCTTATGGCAATAATTTTGTAAAAACAATGTTTAAACTTGGACATGAGACAGATGAACTAGGGGTGATTTTTGATCAAGTAGGTACACCTACCAATGCTAGTGATTTAGCAAAGACATGTTTAGATATTCTTGTTTACAGTAAAAAAGCTAATATAAATTTCAAAGGAAATATGTATCATTATTCTAATGAAGGAGTCACCTCTTGGTATGATTTTGCATCGGCTATTATGGAGTTTGGATCTCTTGACTGTAAAGTAAAACCAATTGAAACGAAAGATTACCCGACTCCAGCAAAAAGACCTCATTATTCGGTATTGAATAAATCAAAAATAAAAATTGATTTTAATATACAAATTCCCTATTGGAGAGATTCGTTACGTAAATGTGTTAAGAAACTAAAATCGAATTAAAATAAAAAAACTATGAGAAGTATTTTAATAACAGGAGGAGCAGGATTTATAGGTTCACATGTAGTTCGTTTATTTTTAAATAAATACCCAGATTATAATATATACAATCTTGATAAGTTAACCTATGCAGGAAATTTAGAAAACTTAAGAGATGTTGAACATTATAAAAATTATCATTTTCTTAAAGAAGATATTTGTGATTTTGAAAGAATGAAAGTGTTGTTTAAAAAATATAGCATTACAGATGTAATTCACTTAGCTGCAGAATCTCATGTAGACCGATCTATTAAAGACCCGTTTTCATTTGCACAGACCAACGTGATGGGAACCCTTAGTTTATTGCAATCTGCAAAAGAACATTGGAATGGAAATTTTACCAATCATTTATTTTATCATGTGTCTACAGACGAAGTGTATGGATCTTTGGGAGAGGAAGGCTTTTTTACAGAAGAAACAGCCTACGATCCTCATTCTCCTTATTCGGCATCCAAGGCATCTTCAGATCATTTTGTAAGAGCATTTGCAGATACTTATGGGTTGCCAATCGTTATCTCTAATTGCTCCAATAATTATGGTTCGTATCAGTTTCCTGAGAAATTAATTCCGTTATTTATCAATAATATTGTAAATAATAAACCGCTACCTGTGTATGGGAAAGGAGAAAATGTGAGAGATTGGTTGTTTGTAAATGATCACGCAAGAGCAATTGATGTTATTTTTCACAACGGAAAATTAGGAGAAACCTACAATATTGGTGGTTTTAATGAATGGAAAAATATTGACTTGATTAAAGTGATGATTAAAACTGTAGATCGACTACTTGGAAGGGAAGAAGGAACCTCTGATAAGCTCATTACCTTTGTTACTGATAGAGCTGGTCATGATTTACGGTATGCAATAGACTCTACAAAACTAAAAAACGAATTGGGTTGGGAACCTTCTTTACAATTTGAGGAAGGGATTGAGAAAACAGTA
>Ga0209532_1000483_pt1 | contig 34028 bp, 28 predicted proteins | sample COG_02_FD_184746 | JGI IMG/M metagenome (GOLD analysis project Ga0209532, IMG submission 184746) | Pelagic Microbial community sample from North Sea - COGITO 998_met_02 (SPAdes) (version 2) | ecosystem: Environmental > Aquatic > Marine > Neritic zone/Coastal water | place: Helgoland, sampling... | reverse complement strand
GTGGAAAAATATTATGGCGGGACGGTTCATGGTGCTTGGGTGAAGAAGAAAGCCCATTCAGATCCCGAACTTTACGCGCACTACAAATGGCCTGAAGTTCAAACAACCTTACGGCCAATCCAAGCATATATCGTAGGTGCGGAGCCTGTTACGTCTGGCGTTGCGAATACATGCTTAATAAATAATAGCGATACAGCGCAACCGTTCAAAACTGATCTGTCTTCAACTGTTACCAATTCGTCGACGTCATCTTGGCAAAATTCCGTAAGCCTGTCTTTTACTGAGGATATCACGGTCACAGCGGGTGTTCCTGGAGATACAGTCAGCGAAAAGAGCAGTATGACCATCGCCGAGAGCTACGGTGTTGGTGGTCAAGACACGCTGGCGACATCAATTTCATCGTCCTTGGGTGTAACACCGACTGTTCAGCCGAATTCTGCGCTTTATGCTCAGTTGAATGCTACGCTGACCAAATTGAGGGTGAGGGTAAAGTACGAGGCGACGTTAAGTGGATGTACTGCCGTAAACTATAACCCAAAACACAAAGGGCATCACTTTTATTGCTTTGACATTAATAGCGTTTTAAAGGCCGCAGGGAAGAAGACGAAATATGAAACCACGCAAGATATAATTGTTGATTCATACGCAAATGGCGATGTCATACTTTCCAAGGCAACAATAATTGAAAACGGTAACGACTGTAAGAAGGTATGAATCGAAACCACGCGTATTAAACGCATTCAATTACTGACGGATTTATTTTTTATCATAAGCGCCTCCTCTTTAGGGGGCGCTTATTTTTGCACTGGCTATTGCTGATTAATAATTCTGCAGTGCGTTTACTTCGATTTCGCCTTCGGCCATGTTGCGGATCGCTTTGGCGGCTGCGTTGGATGCGGCAGCTGTGGTGTAGTAGCAGATTTTGCCTGACAATGCGGCGGCGCGAATTGGGCGGCTGTCTTCGAAGCTTTGGGTGCCTTCTGTCGTGTTGAAGATCAGATCGATTTCACCGTTTTTCAATGCATCCACAGCGTTTGGTTGGCCTTCATAGACCTTTTTCACGCGTGCGTTTTTCACGTTGTTTTCCGACAACCATGTGGATGTTCCACCCGTTGCAACGATGTCAAAGCCAAGCTTTGACAGGATTTGTGCGGCTTCTAGGATGAGCGTGTCTTTGTCCGCTTCTTTCACGGAAATAAACACTGTGCCTTTGGCTGGCAGTGGTGTTGATGCGCCAAGTTGTGCTTTGTAGAAGGCGCGTTCGAACGTTTTGTCCAAGCCCATGACTTCGCCAGTTGAACGCATTTCTGGGCCCAATAATGGATCGACACCAGGGAAGCGGTTAAAGGGTAAGACGGCCTCTTTCACTGCGAAGTGATCGGGGAATGGGGATTTGAGTTCGAAGTTTGTCAGTGGTTCACCCGCCATCACGCGTGCGGCGATGGAGGCGATTGGCGAGTTGATCGCTTTGGCCACGAAGGGCACGGTGCGTGATGCGCGTGGGTTTACTTCGAGGATGAAAATGTCTTCGCCTTTGATTGCGAACTGGATGTTCATCAGGCCGACCACGTTTAGGCCCAAGGCAAGTGCCTTGGTTTGGACGATCATGTCGTCGATTTGATGTTGTGGTAGTGAATAAGGTGGCAGCGAGCAGGCGGAGTCGCCAGAGTGCACGCCGGCCTCTTCGATGTGTTGCATGATGCCTGCGACGTGGACGTTTGTGCCGTCTGACAATGCGTCAACGTCGACTTCGATTGCGCCAACGAGGTAGCTGTCGAGCAATACGGGGCTGTCGCCAGAAACGACGACCGCTTCTTTGACGTAGCGTGCGAGTTGTTCGTCTGAACGGATGATTTCCATGGCGCGGCCACCCAGAACGTAAGATGGGCGGATGACCAGTGGGTAGCCAACGTCGGCGGCGACTGTGAATGCTTCTTCGTCGTTGTTGGCGATGCCGTTGTAAGGTTGTTTCAGGTCTAGTTTTTGCAACAGCTGTTGGAAGCGTTCGCGATCCTCGGCCAGATCAATTGCATCTGGTGTGGTGCCAAGGATTGGGATGCCTTCTGCTTCTAGGTCGTTGGCCAATTTCAGGGGCGTTTGACCGCCAAGTTGAACGATGACGCCGTGAAGGGTGCCGTTTTCCTGTTCGACACGCAGGATTTCCATAACCGTTTCCATTGTTAATGGTTCGAAGTACAGGCGATCTGATGTGTCGTAATCTGTGGATACTGTTTCAGGGTTACAGTTGACCATGATTGTCTCGTAACCTGCTTCGGTCAGGGCGTAACATGCGTGGCAACAGCAGTAATCGAATTCGATGCCTTGGCCGATGCGGTTTGGGCCGCCGCCAAGAATGACGACTTTCTTTTTGTCTGATGGGCGTGCTTCGCATTCTACGTCGCCCATGGCGTCGGCTTCGTAGGTTGAATACATGTAGGGTGTTTGCGCTTCGAATTCGGCGGCACAGGTATCGATGCGTTTAAATACAGCGGTGACACCCAGTTCATTGCGGGTCACGCGAATTTCGCGTTCTTTTACGCCCGTCAAAGTGGATAGGCGGGCATCGGTGAAGCCCATCATTTTGATTTTACGCATTGCATGGGTGGTTTTAGGCAAGCCGTTGGCGATGATGTCAGATTCCATGTCCACGATTTCACGGATCCGGTTTAGAAACCATGGGTCGTATGATGTGGCGGCAATGATTTCGTCGTTGGTCAGGCCGTGACGCATTGCTTGGGCGATCAGCACCATACGATCAGGTGTTTGTTTTGAAATCGCTTGGATCACGGCTGGTTTTTCAGGCGCGCCGGGGATGTCCATGTCGTCGAAGCCCGTGAGGCCCGTTTCCATGGATGCCAATGCTTTTTGCAAGGATTCATGGATGGTGCGACCAATGGCCATGACTTCGCCAACTGATTTCATGGCTGTGCCAAGGATGGGTTCTGCGCCTGGGAATTTTTCGAATGCGAAGCGTGGGATTTTTGTAACCACGTAGTCGATTGATGGTTCGAATGATGCTGGTGTGACGCCAGTGATGTCGTTGTCGAGTTCATCCAATGTGTAACCGATGGCCAATTTGGCCGCGATTTTGGCGATGGGGAAACCCGTCGCCTTGGATGCCAGTGCGGATGAGCGTGATACGCGTGGGTTCATTTCAATGACGACCATGCGACCGTCAGCTGGATTTACCGACCATTGTACGTTCGAGCCGCCAGTTTCGACGCCGATTTCGCGCAGAACATTGATGCTGTGTGTGCGCATCATTTGGTATTCTTTGTCTGTTAACGTAAGCGCTGGTGCGACGGTGATACTGTCGCCTGTGTGCACGCCCATTGGGTCGACGTTTTCAATGGCACAAACGATGATGGCGTTGTCTGCTTTGTCGCGCACAACTTCCATTTCGAATTCTTTCCAACCCAGCAAGCTTTCGTCGATGAGAATTTGGCTTACAGGTGATGCATCAAGGCCTGTTGTGCAAAAGTGAATGAACTCTTCGCGGTTGTACGCGATGCCGCCGCCAGTGCCACCCATGGTGAAGGCGGGGCGGATGATGGCAGGAAGACCGATGTCTTCGATTGCGTTCATGGATTCCTCTAGCGAGGTGGCGATTGTTGCGCGTGGGTTTTCAATGCCCAAACGATCCATTGCTTCGCGGAATAATTTGCGATCTTCGGCCATTTCGATAGCTTTGCGATCTGCGCCGATCAATTCGATGCCGTGTTTTTCAAGTGTACCGTCTTCGTCCAGTGCCAGTGCTGTGTTGAGGCCCGTTTGGCCGCCCATGGTTGGCAAAAGAACCATTTTATCGTCTGGGTGAAGTGATATTTCTTTGGCGATGATTTTTGCGACAACTTCGGGTGTAATCGGTTCGATGTATGTGGCATCGGCCATGTCGGGGTCAGTCATGATTGTGGCTGGATTTGAGTTCACAAGGACGACGCGGTAACCTTCTTCTTTCAACGCTTTGCATGCTTGGGCGCCAGAGTAGTCGAATTCGCAGGCTTGTCCGATAATAATTGGGCCTGCACCGATGATCATGACTGTGTTGATGTCAGTTCTTTTTGGCATGGCAGCGCCCCTTTTGTGTCGCGCGTGTGGATTCGCGCGTGAGTTCCAAATTGTCGTGGGTGTAATGTTTTGGAGTGCTTAGTGCAAGAGGCTATTGGCGAAATGAGCCGTGCAAGCACGGCATTATTATGCGTTTTGATAGGGGATCAAAACGGATTGCCTGCGGCGCGGATATTTGGACAAAGTAAAGTGTGTGGGTCTAGTGCAAAACTTCGCTTAGGCCGACAGAGGTGATCAGTTGTGAATAGCCAATGAGCGCGACGATGAAGAAGGCCATCAAGATCAGTTCATGTTTGAAATGATGTGAATGAAAATAGGCACGGTCACGGTGATGAAGCACTGTCATCAGTTCGTCTCCGAAGTGAACAGACAGGAATGTTCCAATGCCCGACAGAACGATGATTGCCCAGTATGGATAGGGTGTGATCAGCACTGTGTGCAAAATGTCTGTGATGACAGTCGTTGAATAAGACGCAGGTGAAATGATTAAGACGATAGCGTTAATGCCAAAGGCAACGACCCAAACCGCAATTTCTGAGATCACCATGCGAATGCCAAACAAAAGCCGAAGTGGGAAATCTAATATAAACCCCGCATCTGCGACTGGGGTGCAAAGGACGAAGAAACTCCACGTGAGGGCTGTGACAATGCCGCCTGTCGCGAAGCCGTATTCATAGCTGAGATAGCCAAAGTATCCTAGCAGCACACAGATGAGCAGGCCAAATTTTAGAGCAACTTGTTTGTGAGGTGAAATTGACATGGGGGCCCTTGGATTTTCTTTGAGCTTAGCTGTTGGTCTGGGTGGTGTACATGCGACGCGATAGGACGGTTTTAGGGTGGCGAAACCACCGCGTGCGCACTAAATACGATATAAGTAATAAAGGTGCCGTTATGGGCGAGCGATATATTCTGTTGGAAGATGGGCCAAACGGTCAGGCGCAGGTGTTTGCGAATCCTGAACGTGTGATTTGCGCGTGGGATATGGATGGTGTCGCGGACGCGTTTGCGGATATGGAAGCCGCACGTGCGGATGGTAAATGGTTGGCGGGGTTTGCCAGTTATGAGCTGGGCTATGCGTTGGAGCCTAAGTTGGTAGGTTTAATGCCGGAAGGGCGACGTTCGCCGTTAATTTGTTTTGGGGTATTTGATGGGCCTGATGCAGGGGCCAAGCGCGATTTGATGCATCGCGCATTGAGCGAGCAGGATGGGGCGTCGTTGGATGCTGTGGAACCTGTTTGGTCGGAGGCGGATTATGCCACGGCGTTTAAGGATGTGAATGCGTATATCAATGCGGGTGATTTTTATCAAACGAACCTGACGTTTCCGATGACTTCGAAGCATGTGGGTTCGGCGTTGGGGTTGTATGCGCGATTGCGTGCGGCGCAGCCTGTGAATTATGGCGGTGTGGTTGATTTGGGTGAGGGGCCTGTTCTGGTGTCACGTAGCCCAGAGTTGTTTTTCAAAGTTGATGATGAGGGTTTGATTTCGACCAGACCGATGAAGGGGACTGTGCCGCGCGGCAAGGATGCGGCAGGGGATGCGGAATTGGTGGCGTGGTTGGCGAATGATCCCAAGAACCGCGCGGAAAACCTGATGATTGTGGACCTGTTGCGCAATGACATTAGCCGTGTTTCTGAAATTGGATCGGTGCATGTGCCTGAGCTGTTTACGGTTGAGAGTTATGCGACCGTGCATCAAATGGTGTCCGAGGTGCGTGCCAAGTTGTTGGATGGGTTGAGCATTGCTGATTTGTTCACGGCGTTGTTTCCCTGTGGATCAATCACGGGGGCGCCCAAAATTCGGGCGATGGAAGTGATCCGCGATTTGGAACCTGAACCGCGCGATGTTTATTGTGGATCGATGGGGTGGATTGCGCCTACGGGTGCGATGAGTTTCAATGTTTGTATCCGTACGTTGAGCCTATTTGAGGGTGGTGATGTGCGGCTTAATGTGGGCGGGGGTGTTGTTTATGACAGCACGGCCGCGTCCGAATATGAGGAAGCCTTATGGAAAGCGCGTTACACGAAATTGCCCCCAAGGGGTTAGAGGTTATCGAAACGTTGGGGTTTACTCCTGATGATGGATTTGTGCGGTTGGCTGGGCATATTGATCGGATGGAGGCGACCTGTGTGCGTCTGCGGTTTGGGTTTGAACGCGGTGCCGTGTTGATGGCGCTGGGCGAGGCGGTGGATAATGTGGCTGCGCGTGTTCGTGTGAGTGTGAATGCGGGCGGAGAGGTGGCTGTGCAGATCGGGGATATGGTGCCTGTGGATCGGTGGCGTGTTGGGATTTCGGATGTGGTTTTGCAATCAGATGACCCATGGTTATCGGTGAAGACGAGCAACCGTGGGGTTTATGACGCGGCGCGTGCGGCGTTGACGGATTTGGATGAGGTTTTGTTTTTGAACGAACGGGGCGAAGTTTGTGAGGGGACGATCACGAATGTTTTTGCGGATTTAGGCGACGGGTTGGTGACGCCGCCTGTTTCATCTGGATGTTTACCCGGGGTTTTACGGGGCGAAATGTTGGCGTCTGGGCAAGCTGTTGAGGGGGTGTTGACGGTGGATGATTTGAAGCGTGCCAAGGCTGTGTTCGTAGGGAATTCGTTGCGTGGGTTGATTGCGGCGGACTCTAGGTCTTCGCGTGTGTGAACGAGGTTAAGGATTTGATTTTTAGCTATTATATTAAAGCTAATAAGGTGTGTTTATAGGAATTATAGGGCGTCGAATGAAGATTATTTTTGTTTGGATAATAGAGCGCTTGTTAAAAAGAGGCATTTTATGACCTTGCCGATGCAAATCAGTTTTAGTGATTGTCGCACACAGGATCCTGCCATAGCGTTTGTTTAAGTGAAAAGAAGGATTCCCTGACATGAAACAGTTTTGGCAAAATGCTATTCACGCGGCATTTGGGTTGAATGTTGTGATGACGCAATTGGACGGGGAATATGACCTAAACTTTAGAGCATTGAGCGCGGATGGCCGCGGCTTTGTTGTTAAAGTGATGCGCGCTGGGTGTGATGCTGCGCTGGTAGACATGCAGTGTGGCGCAATGCGTGCGGTTGCGAATGTTGGCTTGCCTGTTCCAAGGGTTGTTCCATCATTGTCTGGCGCAGATTTTGAAACAATTGATGATGCAGATGGGAATGCGCGGATTGTTTGGGTGATTTCGTTATTAGACGGCGCGTGTTATGCGCGGTTTGTTCCAAAGTCGGTGGGGTTAATGCATGATTTGGGCGGTAAGGCTGCGAACCTGAATCTGGCGCTAGATGGATTTTCGCACAGTGCATTGGGCCGTGAATTTAAGTGGAACCTATTGCAAGCGAGTTGGATTACAGCACATTTGGATGTGATTTCGAATGTCACGCGCCGCGCGATTTTGGATCGGGTTGTGGCGGAATACGATGGGATTGCTGTTGAAGTAGCTACCTTGCCGCAGGCGGCGATCCATAATGATTTAAATGACTATAACGTATTAGCGGCGGCTGGGTTTCATGAAGCCCCCCATGTTTCTGGGATAATTGATTTTGGAGATATGGTTTTAGGGCCGCGTGTTGTGGAGTTGGCTGTTGCAGGGGCCTATGCGGTTTTGGGGCGCGATGATCCGTTGGATGCGCTGGGCGCGTTGGTGGCTGGGTATCATGCGCAATCGGCGTTAAGTGCGGCAGAGGTGGATTTGATTTTCCCATTGCTGCGTATGCGATTGGCTGTTTCAGTTGTGAATTCAACGATGATGGCGGTTGAAAACCCCGATGACCCTTATGTGACGATTTCGCAAGCACCTGCATGGGCGTTTTTGGAGTTGGGATTGGATGCTGATTTTGTGGCTGTGAAATTGCGGGCGGCTTGTGGGTTGCCTGTTGAAGATAGCGCGGCGCGCGTGGTGGCGTATTTAGACAGCGCGCGGGGTAGTTTTGCGCCATTGTTTGGATGCGATTTAGCGGATGCGCCGTTGGGCGATTTATCTGTTGCTGGATCGGTTGTTCCGCGCAATCCATTTGATTTAGGTGCGGCAGAGGCCGCGGTTATTGGCGCGGAAATAGCTGCGCCTTATTGGTTGGGTGCATATGGTGAACCGCGTTTGATTTACACGTCGGATGCGTTTCGCATGGGTGAATTTAAGGCGTCGAACCGTCGGTCCGTGCATCTGGCTGTTGATGTGTTTGCTGTTGCCGGTCATGATATGTACGCGCCGCTGGATGGTGTTGTCGTGGCAGTTGAAAACCGAGATTGGCATTTGGATTATGGTGGCGTTGTGATTTTACGCCACGAAACGCCTGATGGTGATGCGTTTTATACGCTGTATGGGCATTTGGACCCTGCCGTCGTGGATGAATTGGCAGTTGGTCACGTCGTGCAGCGTGGCGCGGCGTTTTGCAAATTAGGGACGCCTGCGCAAAATGGTGGTTGGGCGCCGCACGTGCATTTTCAGGTGGCGGTCAGTATTGCTGGTATGGGGGACGATTGGCCCGGTGTGGCCGACCCCGATCAGATGAATGTTTGGGGTGCTTTGTGTCCGAACCCCGCTGCGTTGTTGAATTTGGCAGATGAAAAGGTTGCGTATCAATCGATGGATCAGACGGAGCTGTTGACGCAAAGGCGTGAACATTTTGGTGAAAATGTGAAGTTGAGTTATGAGCAGCCGTTGACGTTATTGCGCGGCTGGAAACATCATTTGTTTGATGAAATGGGGCGCACCTATTTGGATGCATATAACAATGTGCCTCATGTGGGCCATGCGCATCCGCGCATTCAGGCCGTTGCGGCGGATCAATTGATGCGGATGAATTCGAATACGCGGTATTTACATCCTGCACAGGTGGATTTTTCGGATCAAGTTTTGGCAACGATGCCCGATGAATTGTCTGTGTGTTATTTTGTGAACTCTGGATCAGAAGCAAATGAGTTGGCGTTGCGTTTGGCACGGTCGCATTCGGGTGGGCGTGACATTGTGACGCCTGATCATGGGTATCACGGAAATACCAATGCGGCGATTGCCATGTCGGCATATAAATTCAACAAACCAAATGGCATAGGCCAAGCCGATTGGGTGCAGCTGGTGGATGTGGCCGATGATTATCGTGGTGTTTTTGGGCGTGATGATCCAAATGCGGGGTCTAAATATGGCGCGCAAGTTGGTGATGCGATTGCACGAATGGATGGGCAGTTGGCAGGGTTTATCGCCGAGACGTTTCCAAGTGTTGGTGGGCAAATTATTCCACCAGTTGGATATTTAGCGACGGTGTATGAATATGTGCGCGAGGCTGGTGGTGTTTGTATTGCGGATGAGGTTCAAACAGGTCTTGGACGGCTAGGCGATTATTTTTATGGGTTTGAACAGCAGGGCGTCGTGCCTGATATTGTTGTGTTAGGTAAACCAATTGGAAATGGGCATCCAATAGGTGTTGTTGTGACGACGCCTGCGATTGCCAATAGTTTTGCCAACGGAATTGAGTATTTTTCCACCTTTGGCGGTTCGACGTTGTCGTGTCGTACGGGAGCTGAAGTATTGAAAATTGTGGCTGACGAAGGTTTGCAAGAAAACGCACGGATTGTGGGTAATCAGATTTTGGACGGCTTGCGAGACATGCAAACACGTCATGTTGCGATTGGTGATGTGCGCGGTATGGGATTGTTTATTGGTGTCGATTTGATTTGCGATGCAGATAAAACACCAGCGACGGATTTGGCACGATTTGTGATTAATCGGATGCGCGAGCGGCGAATTTTGATCGGAGCAGAAGGGCCTGCAGATAATATTTTGAAAATTAGACCGCCAATGACAATCGATCCAATCGACGCGGTGCAGATTTTACAGGCGTTGGATGATTGTTTGTCAGAGGCCGCGTTTTTTAATTAAGCGCCGTCATCCAAGGCGTAGCCAAATCCGCGGATTGTTTTGATTAAGTTTTGGTTCGTACCGGATTTGATTGCTTTGCGCAGGCGCCCGACGTGAACATCGACGGTGCGGGTTTCGACGTCCAAATTTTCTGGCCACAGACGTTCCAATAATTGTTCACGTGAAAATACACGTTTGGGCGCTTTTAATAACAGCTGTAAAAGTTTGAATTCCAATGGGCCAATTGAGATTGATTGGCCGGCCACAGTGACGACGTGCCGTGTTAGATCCATTGCAATGGGGCCGTATTCCAATATGTCACCAGACTGGGATTTTGATTTGCTGCGGATACCTGCACGAACGCGGGCCATCAGCTCTTTTATGGAATAGGGTTTGACGATGTAGTCGTCGGCACCCATGTCCAAGCCCCGCACCTTGTCATCTTCTTCGCCGCGTGCGGTTAACATGATGACGTGGCAGTTTTTGTCCTTGGTGCGTTTGATTTGACGGCATACTTCGAGCCCAGACATTGTGGGTAACATCCAATCCAACAAGGCCAGATCGGGTTCGTTTTCGCGGAAAAGTAAAATACCTTCTTCGCCCGATTCGGCCTTAAGAACATCGTAACCTTCGGCAACTAGATTGAAGGATAAGAGTTCCATTTGAGAAGGTTCATCTTCGACAATGAGAACTAAACCTTTGTTTGATAGGGTGTTGGACATTTTGAAACCTTTATGTTGGCACCTTAAAGCCGAAAATTGGGCGATTTTTCAAGTCGTTTGTCATACATCTGTTACATATAATTATTATTCCAAAATGGAATCATGACCCGCTGTGGGTCTGTGGGTTGTTTTATAGGGGTCAACCAATGGTCAAAAAAGCACGTCCGAATAAAACGCTGGATCGCGATTTAGCGAGTCGCGTTTCACTGGAGCAAGCAGCAGCAGCCACACGGCGCCAGTTTCTGGCACCGTCGATCGGTTTTGCATTCATTCTAATTGCTGGGCTGATTGCCAGCGCAATTTTAGGATGGAATTCTGATAGTTATATCATTATCGCAGCTGCCGCGATTGGTGCCTATATGGCGCTGAACATTGGTGCCAATGATGTGGCGAACAATGTTGGCCCTGCAGTTGGTGCGAATGCGCTGTCGATGACGGGTGCGTTGATTATTGCCGCCGTGTTTGAAAGTGCCGGTGCATTATTGGCTGGTGGTGATGTTGTTGGAACCATTTCCAAAGGCATTATCGATCCCGCAGCAGTTGGTGAACCCAAGGTGTTTATTTGGGCGATGTTTGCGGCGCTGATTTCAGCGGCGATGTGGGTTAATTTGGCCACTTGGGTTGGCGCGCCTGTATCCACTACACACTCTGTTGTTGGTGGTGTGATGGGCGCCGGTATTGCGGCGGCTGGTTTTTCGGCTGTGAATTGGCCAAAGATGAGCCAGATTGCAGCATCTTGGGTGATTTCACCATTGTTGGGCGGTATAATTGCCGCTTTGTTCCTTTGGTTTATCAAAAGCCAAGTCAGCGACAGACAAGATAAAATTGCGGCGGCGCGTCGTTGGGTGCCTGTATTGATTGCGGTTATGGCGTTGGCATTTTCCACATATTTAGCCGTAAAGGGTGTGAAGAAGATCATCAAAATTGATCTGCAAACAGCCCTTATGATCGGTGCGGCATTTGGTTTGATTTCCTATTTCGTGACACGTCCAATCATTCAACGTCAGTCAGAAGGTAAACCAAACACCAAAGAAACTGTGCGTGGATTGTTTACGATTCCATTGATTTGTTCTGCTGCGATGTTGTCATTTGCCCACGGCGCAAATGACGTGGCAAACGCGGTCGGCCCATTGGCGGCCATCGTGCATACAGCCGAAGTTGGCGAAGTGGTATCCAAAGTAACGATCCCGATTTGGGTGATGGTTGTGGGTGCGTTTGGTATCTCGTTTGGTTTGTTGTTGTTTGGTCCAAAGTTAATCCGGATGGTGGGTGAACAGATTACCAAACTTAATCCATTACGCGCTTATTGTGTTGCGTTGTCAGCGGCGATTACTGTGATAATTGCGTCTTGGTTAGGACTGCCTGTAAGTTCAACTCATATCGCCGTTGGTTCGGTGTTTGGCGTCGGGTTTTTCCGCGAAGTTCATTGGCGTGTGACCACAAACAACAAAATGGTTGCGAAAGTCAAAGAAGCTGAAGCAGAAAAGCAAGGTAGCAAAAAGCGCAAGCACCGCAAGCTGGTACGTCGTTCGCATTTTTTGACGATTATTGCGGCATGGGTGATTACTGTGCCTGCGGCGGCGTTGATTTCTGCTGGTATCTTTTTGGTTCTGAACAACGTTATGAGTTAATTATCAATCGAGATTGTGAAAAGGGGCTGGCGTTGCTGGTCCCTTTTTTTGTTGGCTATTGGCCACCCAGATATGCGACACCGACAAAGGTTATGGTAACCCCGATCCATTGAAGAGGTGTCATGCGTTCACGTAAAAATATCCATGCCAACAAGATAGTCACCATGCCGAAAAGTGATGCGGCGAGTGATGCATAAGAAGCGTTTGGCATGTTGCCTGCCACCAAAACACATGTCAGTGCCAAAGCATCCAATGCACCCATTGCGCCCAAAATTCGCCATTGTCCAAAGGCTGCGAATAACGGAGCGCCAAGAAACAGCATCACAGGGATTAAGACCGCCAGAGCCACCACACGGGTTGCCAATATGGTCATTAATTCGGGCCCGTATTGAACCATTGTTTGGCCGATACCAAAGGTTGCCGCAAAACCTATGCTGGCTAATGAGGCCCATAAGATTGCGTGTAGCCGCGATCCATTTGAGGCGTCATCGTCAGATGAATTGGCCAGAGAAACCACGATATAAAGCCCTGCAAAGACGCAGATAACCGCCACGATTTGAAGTAACGTCAGCGCGTCGCCCTGTAGGACACCGAGCAGGATTGATACGATGGCGTATGTCGCCACAATTGGGGCAACCAATTGCACGGGGCCGATTTCGAATGCTTTGTATATTGCGATGCCGGCAATCGCATAGGCAATGCCAGCGGCAATGATTGTGCCTGTGGCCGCCAAGGGTATGGTTGTGAATTCGCCACGTACCGCAACAATAGCAATTTGGCATATTAAGCCAAACAAAAGCACCAAGAAGAGAGCAGAGAAGATGTTTGATTTTTGACTGACCCAGCGTACCAAAATATCATGGATGCCCCAAGCAAGAGCCGCGAATAGACCCAGAAGAATTGTCATTATGGGCCTCTTCTGAAGTAGGGGATCATAAATACCAGACAGGCGATTAAGAAAAAGATACTGCCAAACATCGACCAAAAGTCACCGATGCTGGCGATGCAAAACCCGATCGCGGATACGACGAATAAGATCCAGCCGATAAATGTTATACTGCGGTCTGTCATTTGGATGCTTCCAGTTCTGATATTAGTGTTGTTATTAATTCTGCGACGGGCATCGCACGCGATAGTGGTGCACATTGGCCTGCCCAATGTGCACCAAAGCCTGTGTGGCCGTGCTTTTTTGCGGCAGCGATTAAGGATTTTGTGGCATCGTAGGTTACTGGGTAATCGGGTATGTTGGTGTAATCAGTTTTGCTGTCTAATTCTGTGAATTGATTGGCAAGGCAACGTGCTGGGCGGCCTGACAGGACAGGGGTCATCACTGTGTTGTGGCCTGCAGAAGAGGTAAGTGCTGTGCGGTAGTGTGTGTCGGCCATGCTTTCGTCGGTATTTATAAAAGCTGTACCCATTTGTGCGGCGATAGCGCCCATGTTCAAGGTTGCGCGAATGCCTGCGCCGTCCATGATACCACCTGCCGCGATGACGGGGATTTGTAGATTGGTTGAGAGCAATCGCGTGAGGGCGAATGTTCCAAGGCGGCTATCGGGGGAATTGGGGTCGATGATGCCGCGATGACCGCCTGCTTCCCAACCTTGCGCTACTATGGCGTCGATGCCTGCGGTTTGCGCGGCTTTTGCATCTGCAAGTGTGATCGCGGTTGCAAACAAGGTTATACCTGCACTTTTGAGGGCCTTAATTTTAGCACTGGACGGCAGACCGAAATGAAAACTGACAACTGATGGGCGCTCGTTCAATACCATTTGAAATTTTGCGTCATCCGTTAAGAATGTGGAGTAGATTTCATTCAAACTTGATGGGGCATGCGTTTCGAAAGCAGCAAAGGTGGGTTCAAGATTGTGCAACCACGTCTGTTCCAAGTCTGCGTTTCTTTTGGCGGGTTGGTGGCAGAAGAAATTTACGTTGAAAGCGCGATCTGTCATTGCACGTGTTTCATGAATTTGGGCACGTGCGCCATCCACATTTGAGGCACCAACACCAATAGAGCCGAGCCCGCCAGCATTCGAAACTGCTGCCGCCATTTTGGGCGGTGACACGCCTGCCATTGGGGCCTGAATGATGGGCGTCGTGAGGCCCAGTTGATTTAGTAATGCATGCATAATTTTGTCCGCGTCGTTTCGTTCACATTGGCGAAAAATCTAGTTTCTGGCAATCCATGATTGCTGGTGTTGACTTCTGTTTATGCGTTCATCCTTATAGGGATAACCAACAGGTCATTTATTGGGGATATTCATGACAAGCATAGGTGAAACCCTTGTCGCGCAATTGGCGCTTCGAGATGTGGATTGCGTTTTCGGGATACCGGGGGTGCACACCATTGAATTGTATCGTGGATTGGCGGGATCTGGTATTCGGCACGTGACACCGCGCCATGAACAGGGTGCTGGGTTTATGGCCGATGGATATGGGCGTGTTGCTGGTAAACCTGGTGTGGCGTTTGTGATAACTGGCCCTGGATTGACCAATACATTGACTGCAATGGCGCAGGCGCGCGCGGACAGTGCGCCGATGTTGGTTGTGTCGGGCATGAACATGTCCGCGACGATCGGCAAGGGATTGGGTTGTTTGCACGAATTGCCAAATCAACAAGCATTGGCGCGTTCTGTTGCATTGGTGTCGGAGCGCGTTTTGAAGCCGGAAGATTTAGCCCCAGCGTTAGACGCGGCGTTTGCACCATTTACGAATGGCCGAGCCGGGCCGACGCATATTGATGTACCGCTTGATATTGCTGGACAGGCATTCGAAGGAAAAATGCCTGCGGCGAACCACATCACACACCCTGCGCCTGACAATGTGGGAGTGGGCATGGCGATTGCACATCTGCAACAAGCGCGGTGCCCTGTGATTATTGCTGGCGGTGGTGCGCGGCAATGTGGCGATGCAATCCAAGCATTGGCAGAACGCATTGGCGCACCTGTTATTTTAACCGCAAACGCGCGTGGTGTTATGCATGGTCACGACTTATGCGTGCCCGCCAGTCCCAGTTTGGACGCCGTCCGCAGGTTGATCAATGCAAGCGATATGGTTTTGGCTTTGGGTACGGAATTGGGGCCAACGGATTACGATATGTACAGCTCCGAGATAGCACTTGATATGGCACAGTTTGTGCGCGTGGATGTTTGCGCAGAGCAATTGGCACGTCATGATGTCGGGGTGGCGGTACAGGGAGATGTGGCTACTGTATTAGAAAAGATTGATGCACGTCTTGGAGCGGTTACGGCAGATACAACAAGCGCGACACGTGCCAAAGTAACGCGCGATGCGGCGCTGAATGAGTTGGCCGATGATATGCGAGCCCTAAATGGTGTTTTAAACACCATGCGTGACACGGTTTCCAATGCCATAATGGTCGGAGATTCCACGCAGGTGATTTATGCGGGGAATTTGTATTTTGACCATGATCGCGCTGGTGGGTGGTTTAATGCATCAACCGGTTTTGGCGCGCTGGGATTTGCAATTCCTGCCGCAATCGGCGCGCAGATCGCTGCGCCTGACGCGCGTGTCATCTGTATTGCTGGTGACGGGGGGGCGCAATTCAGCTTGCCAGAGGTTATGGTTGCTGTTGATGAAAAATTACCGATTATTTTCGTGATTTGGAACAATCACGGGTATCAAGAAATTGCGACGTCGATGCAAAATGTAGATATTTCGGTTGTTGGATGTGATCCAACACCACCTGATTTTAGCGCGACCGCGGCATCATTTGGAATACCATTCCATCGTTGCGATGTTGACAATTTCGGCGCCGCCTTGGCCAAAGCCTGCGATGAAAATACCGCAGTGATGATCGAGGTGATCGCGGTCAATTTGGCACATAAATAGCGTCTAAAATATTCGATATTTGGAATTGCATCGATACGTTTGTGGATGTTGGTGTACTTAGGTTGTGCGTAGCGGGTGGGCTTATATCGATCATTTGAAAGCCAAAAGCCGGAATCGCGGTGACGCCAGATTGGTGCATATGATACAAATACGAGAGCATATCGGGATGAAATAAAAGCTCATCAATGTTCGCTATGACGACCCAATCCGCGATACCCTTATTCGTGTGCCAAGATGTGTCGTAAATGTTTTTTGCTGACAAAACACAGCTGTCTTTTACGGCGCGAACAAGGGGCAGTACGGTTACGTCTTTGCGTGCCGCTAAGAATTTCAAACTTGCGTCCATCAAATGACTATGCTCGTTTTCTAGGAGCTTTAGTGGTTCGATTGCGACTGCACTAATTGGGAGCGTTGTAGGGTATGTGATCAAATATTGCTCTGGGTTGAGGTGAAAGCAAAGTCAAAAGTATGCCAGCCATCAATAAAGGCAAAATCGACAACGACGTCGTTGTTTTCAAGTTGCGGATCCATTATGATATGCGTTCGTTCTGATTTTTCGAGCTGGCCTGATAAGCATATTGTGAGGGCCGAAAAACCAGAGCCAAGGCCAATTTCAAGGCTGATCTTGGGGTCGATTTTATCAACAACATCAGCCAATAACGCGACTTCGTTTCGGTGAATGCCGCCGGTAATCATGTCAACTTTGCGGGCTTGATCACCACGTAGGCCAAGAACTTCGCGCACATAAAGTGGATTCATTGTTGGGCAGTTTTGGAAAAGGTGTTCGATTTTCGGGTGCATGAATGGTGGTTCTTTGCGAGCGATCTAAGTGGGGATACTTGGACATTTACGTGTTGGCTGTTCGCCTAGACCTTATCTCGTCTTTTGTTTGCTGTATAGATTTAGAGGCCGTTCATTGAATAGATATATTGAAGATTACCACTGAGAAAGTAGTGCCTTGATGATTAACGTTTCCACAGTTAGCGTTGCAGAAAAATAGGTGAAGACATGAACCCAACTTTTGAATTTTCGCGTGCAGTAACACGTCGTCCATCGGCTGCAATAGTTGATGGGTTGCGTGCCAATGATATTGGTACACCTGATCTGAACCAAATGTTGAAAGATCACGCCCATTATGTTGCCACGTTGAAAGAGACGAACGCGGAAGTGATCGAATTGCCTGCATTAGACGATTTCGCGGATGCGACATTTGTTGAAGATACGGCTCTGGTTTTACCCCAAGGAGCGATCATGATGCGCCCTGGGGCAGCTTCACGCATGGGGGAAGTGGCGTTGATGCAACCGACATTGCAAAAATATTGCAAGGAAGTGAGGCATATTACTGGCTCTGGACACATTGAGGGTGGCGATATCTTGGTTACGGGGCGCGAAATATTGGTTGGCCGTTCGGATCGCACGGATGCGTTGGGTGTTAGTGAATTGGCATCGATTGTTTCTGATTGGGGGTATGACGTGCGCGAAGTGTTTACGCCTGAGGGTGTTTTGCATTTCAAAACGGACTGTTCGTTGTTGGGCGAGAATACCATTCTTACGACCAAGCGATTGGCGGCATCTGGTTGTTTTGAAGGGTATGATTTAATTTATACGGCCGAGGGTGAAGAGGCCTGTGCAAATACGATCCGATTCAATCAGTTTGTGTTGATGCCGGCAGGCTTTCCAAAGACTGCAAGTGTTTTGGCAGATGCTGGATTCCTTGTGCGTGAGATTAACAATAGTGAATGTGCAAAGCTGGATGGTGGCATGTCTTGTCTATCGCTTCGTTTCTAGATTTGTTTAGAATTTTAAAGAGCCAAAATTCGCGTTCATTGTAAAGTTCTTGAGTTGCAGTGTGACATGAAAGCAGACCGTCTGTCTGGGATACTGACGGTTTTTGCCTGTTTGAAGATGACGGCAAGTTGGGCGTGTTAGCGTTGTGCCTTATGGCGTGAGGTATTTTGATCAATTATTATTTTTGTATGGGACACACATCAAAAGTTGCAATGGTTTCGGTATGTGCTATTCTTCTTATTAAATATTTATTCCTGTAGTGCAAGTTTTGATAGGCAAGCTATGAATCTCGATCAGTACCCAAGTGTGAGAAAAGGTGGCCCGATACCGAGCGCCATTATCCAACCAAATGTATTCAGCATGCCATCAGGAACAGAACGTCATGTCGTTCTTGGTTCGGGTGCTATGTTGATCCCCGTATTTACAGGAGACACTTTCACCATTTTGAATGATGAAGGCGGTCAGGTTTGTGAAATCATTGCATCCGACAATAAAGGTGGCATTGACGCGGGCATTTTAGGCGAAACAGCCAATAATGATGCGCGCGGTCTTAAACAATTACTGACCAGTTCAGACCAAAGCCTGCGCGGTTTGCGTATGGGAATGGAAAGCCGCGGCATTGATTTAGCCAAGGCAGGTGGCATTTCGATTTTTGGAAGTGAGAGCAAGCCCAAAGCAGAGGCGTCATTTACAGTTTCAAGGGACGGAGTTGTGATTGTATCGGCCCCAGGCGGAGCAATGGATTTCGTCACGCAGAACACGACCACGTCGCTTACGGTTATGCTAAAGCGTGCCACCATAAAATCCGTTGCCAGCTTTGAATTACCAGACCCGCTGGCCGACCCTGTGTTGGACTTGCGGGTCAAAACCAGCACTGCGGAGAGCTATTTTGTAAAGGCTGGCGACTATATCCAAATTTTAGATGTGGATGGGCGCCAATGTACGGATTTCCAGTGTTTTTCTGCACGCAAGTTGGATGAGGGTAGAGAGCATCCATTGGATGTGGTGACAACTCGGTCATTGTTGCATCACAATTATCCTATGCCGGGACTTCATGCTAAATATTATGATCGCGATTTCCTACCACTGTTGGAAGTTGTCCAAGATACCTGTGGGCGACACGATTCATTTGCGATGGCTTGTGCATCAAAATATTATGATGACATTGGATATCCAGGGCATGTGAATTGCTCTGACAATTTCAACGGCGCATTGTTGGAACATGGCGTAGAGCCGCGTGCCGGCTGGATGGCGATCAACTTCTTTTTCAACACGGCCCTAGATGATCATGGAGTGTTGACTGCTGATGAACCTTGGTCGCGCCCTGGGGATTATGTTTTGATGCGTGCGTTGACTGATTTGATTTGTGTGTCTTCGGCCTGTCCAGATGATACATCGTCGGCAAACGGCTGGAACCCAACCGATATTCATGTGCGTACCTATGACGGCAAAGAGAAATTTCAACGAGCGGTGGCGTATCGTGCCACACCTAACAGTGAGCTTAAGATGACAAAAGAAACCGGATTCCACGACAGTTTTGCGAAGCATACCCGCGATTTTATTGAGTACAACGGATATTGGTTGGCAAACAGCTTTGCTGCTGGTGGACCGATTGATGAATATTTGGCCTGTCGCCAAAAGTGCATCATGTTGGATTTGACCGCATTGCGTAAATTCGAAATCACCGGCCCCGATGCAGAAGCATTGTGCCAGTATGTATTCACACGCAACATGAAAACATTGGGCGACGGACACGTGGTTTATACGGCCATGTGTTACGAGCACGGTGGTATGATCGATGACGGTACAGTGTTTAAGTTGGGACGCGATAATTTCCGTTGGATTGGTGGCTCTGAATACGGCGGCGAATGGATGCGCGAACAGGCTCAGAAGCTAGGATTGAACGTGTTGGTTAGATCGTCAACGGACATGCAACACAATATTGCTGTTCAAGGCCCAGAAAGCCGCGATCTGATGAAGAAGATTATTTGGACGGCGCCGCATCAACCGACTTTGGAAGAATTAAATTGGTTCCGATTCACACCCGCGCGTATTGGTGGTGAACACGGCGCGCCGATTGTGGTGTCGCGTACAGGTTATACTGGTGAATTAGGTTACGAAATTTTCTGTCATCCGAAGGACTGCAAAGAAGTATTCGATGCTGTTTGGGACGCAGGCCAAGACCACGGTATTCAGCCAATGGGATTAGAAGCGTTGGATATGTTGCGTATTGAGTCCGGTTTAATTTTTGCAGATTACGATTTTTCTGATCAAACGGATCCATTCGAAGCAGGTATTGGTTTCACTGTGCCATTGAAATCAAAAACTGATGATTTCATCGGTCGTGATGCATTGATCCGTCGCAAGGAAACACCGTCACGCAAATTGGTTGGCCTGGACATTGATGCGGCTGTTTGTGTCGATCACGGCGATTGTGTGCACATTGGTCGTGCGCAAATCGGCGAAGTAACATCGTCCATGCGTTCACCGTTGTTGAAGAAGAATATCGCATTGGCGCGTGTTGATGTGGCACATGCGGCCATTGGAACTGAGTTGGAAATTGGTAAGCTGGACGGCCACCAGAAACGTCTGAAAGCCACTATTGTTCCCTTTGCGCATTATGATCCTAAAAAGGAACGCCCACGTTCATGACGCAAACGGTTTTAGATCAGCTGGGTGGTGAAGAGGCGCTGCACCGGTTGGTGAACCATTTTTACGATTTGATGGAAACTGACCCTGCGGCGCATGATTTGATGCGCCTGCATTTTCGCGGACACGGCATGAACCATATCCGCACAGAGCAAATTAATTTTCTGAGCGGTTTTTTTGGTGGGCGTCAATATTACAAAGAAAAGCATGGGCATATGGATGTGCGCAAAATGCACGCACATATTCCCATTCGCACGGCGGATGCGGAACAGTGGTTGACAGTAATGGATAAGGCACTGAATGATTGTGGACATGCAGGTGCGCATATCGACAGAATTCGTGCGACATTGCGACGTGTTGCATTGATGTTGGTAAATGATGTCGAAGATTGGAGAATTGCGAAACCATGATGACACGCAGAATTTTTTTGGCAGTTGCTGCCATTTTAGTTGCCAGCACAGCACATGCGCAATCCGTTAAGCTGACTGCTGCACAAATCACTGAATTGTTGACTGGCAATACCGCCACTGGCAAGTGGCAAGGTCAACGGTATCGCCAATTTTTTAGTACTGATGGGCATACAATTTACGCACAAAAGGATGCGCGTAGTTCTGTTGGAAGTTGGCGCATTGATGCTGAAATTGATGAATATCAAAGCATATGGCCAAAGGATCAAGAGTGGGAAGGGTGGTATGTTATGGAATATTCAGGGCGTTATTACTGGGTTAGCAAATCAACGCCGCCTACACCGTTTAAGGTGGTCGCGGGTGAGCAGTTGGAATTTCCACAATAGTCGTTTTAGGACATGCATTACCGTAAAGAAATATCGCGCCATGCTTGATATAGGATTGCGGAGCGTTTCAAAAAACCTGCGACATGGAATTCACTGTCTGCTGCAAATTGATCTGCCGCTGCAGTTGATCCAAGCCAGTCTTCGGCGCATTTTCGATTGGCGGCATCTGTCAGCCAGCTGGGAATTGTGCCGCGTTCCAATTCAGGGTGAAATTGAAAGCCCCAGGCGTTGTTACCAACCCGCATGGCTTGGTTTGCACAAAGTGGTGTGCTTGCTAGTATGACCGTGCTTTCTGGTGGTTGAGTGACCTCTACGCCGTGCCAGTGCATGGCATGAAAATCATTTGGGAGCGCGCAAAGCAGTGGGTCGGTATCAGCGTTTGGCAGGTGTGAAACAGGTGATATCGCAATTTCGGGAATTTCCATACGCGTACAGGAGCCGCCTAAGGCATCTGCTAATAATTGATGGCCAAGGCATATGCCGAGGTAGGGTTTTTTTAAATCTGAAACCCATGTTTTGATGGCTTGTTTTTCAGCGATCAACCAAGGGTTTTCATCAGTTTCCCAAACATCCATTGGGCCACCCAAAACCAGCAACGCATCATATGCAGCGAGATCGGGGATGGGGTCGTTTTTGAAAAAGCGAACGACATCAGATGTGTCGCCCGCCGTTTTGATATGCTTTCCAAATGCAGCCGCATGTTCACCGGCGGTATGTTGAAAAATGAGTACGTGCATTAGTTTTGCAAATAAACTTCTAGGCTGTCATCCAGCGCATCTTTCCATGGTGTGTGATGCACCGGTGCCATTGATCCAGTCATAACAGATTTGTGGCTGTTATTGCGGAAGGTCATGATGCCTTCTTTCTTAAAGCCTTTCCATTCTTTAAATGCGTTACATGCACCTTCGACATCGAAGGTTGGGTAATCGGTTTCTTCGATCAATTCCTTGATGTAATCGCCTTGGAACCAAATCGCGTCATAATCAGTTTCACCTGCATCTTCTGCGGCAACACGTGCATCGACATCTGCAATCATCGCTGCTTTATCCGGGCAAGTAATCTTACCCATGATAACATCGCGTGCCCACCATGCTTGGGCGTCGAACATGTTGAATGTGAACCACTGATCCTGCATGCCGATATACATCAGGGCAGGGTTGTGGACATAGGCAACACCTTTGTACAGATCCGCTGCAGCCAAACGGTTTGCGGTACGTAGGCGCAAATCATCGTTGATGAAGGGGAAGTGATGGCGATAACCTGTACACAGGATTACGGCATCAATTTCTTTGCTGGTGCCATCTTTGAAATGTGCAATCTTGCCTTCCATTTTTGTCAGCAATGGAACCTCTGACCAGTTGTCTGGCCAATCAAATCCCATGGCAGCAGTGCGGTGGCTGACGGTGATGGTTTTCGCGCCGTATTTCCAACATTGTGACCCAATATCTTCGGCGGAATAGCTGGTGCCGACGATCAGGATGTTCTTATCTTTGAATTCAACGGCATCGCGGAAATCATGGGCGTGAAGAACGCGACCGGGGAAGGTTTCGAAGCCATCAAAATGTGGAACGTTTGGCGTGCTAAAGTGACCGCAAGCAACGATGACATTGTCGAATTCTTCGCTGTATGCATTGTCGTTTGGCAGGTCGTGGACCTTTACCGTGAACTTACCATCATTGAATGACACATCGCGAACCGCTGTGCTGAAACGGATCAGGTCGCGAACGCCTGCTTTTTCAACGCGGCCTTGGATGTAATCAAACAACACGGCACGTGGGGGATAGGATGCGATTTGTTTACCAAAGTGTTCTTCGAAAGAATAGTCAGCGAATTCCAAACCTTCTTTGGGGCCATTTGACCACAGGTAGCGATACATAGAGCCGTGAACAGGCTCACCGTATTCATCCAACCCAGTGCGCCAAGAGTAGTTCCATAGGCCGCCCCAGTTTGATTGTTTTTCAAAGCAAACGATTTCGGGGATTTCTTCGCCGTTGTTTTTTGCTGACTGAAACGCACGCAACTGTGCCAATCCTGATGGGCCTGCGCCGATAATTGCTATTCTCTTTTTCATTTCTCTCTCCCGTTTGGTATTTTTGGTTCTATTTTTGGTATATTTGGTTTATACCAATTTAGAGACGATAGATGTGTATCTGTCAAGAAAAATGGGAGTATTTGTCATTAGCAACCTAGCTCAATACCTAACGTTGACTGGAAATTTGCCGAAATTGGACCATGCGGGCGATCGGACGGTTAAAATTGGTTTTTTGGCTCCCTTAACTGGTCCAGTTGAAAGTTGGGGGCGACCGGGCCTGAATGGTTGCGAAATATGGGTGGATTGGTTGAACGATGCAGGTGGTATCTTGATCGGTGGACAACGCCATCGTGTGGAACTGATTGCGTTTGATTGTGGTGATGATCCTGAATTGGCCATTATTGGGGCCGAAAAATTAGTCAATTCAGATGGTGTAAGTTTGTTGATGACTTTGGGTGGCGCATCTTTGCATGCTATTCAATCTTTTCTGACCGAGCGCAAGGTTTTGACATCAACACTGTTACCAAGTGACCTGTCCCCAGACACCCCGTATTTGATTGCCCCAAGCGAAGTTCACCCAGTCTATAATGTGACTGGTATCGAATTTTTGTGTAAAGAATATGCGCCTAAATCCGTGGCTCTATGTGCACAGTCGGATGCGATGGGGTTGCCATCATTGGCAACATATCGCGCTGGGTTCGCCGCACAGGATGTACCTGTTGTGTTGACTGTTCAATATGATCCATCGCTGCGTGACGGAACAGAAATTGTCGCTGAAATGATGGCATCAAATCCCGATGTTCTGTGCTGGTGTACCAGCTATACTCCTATGGTTCACAGTCTAACAAAAGCGGCATATGACGCGGGGTTTACGGGCAAAATTCTGTCCTGCACGGCGGATGGTTATGGTGAAATGGTTGCAGCGACTTCGGTTGAATTTTTGGAAGATTTCATCTTTCAGTTTCCCGATTTTGATGATCCCGCCCTGCGTGAAAATGCATTCTTCTTTCATCAACCCAAAAAATTCTTTGACGAATATAACCGTCGCTTTCCGGGGTGTTGGTCTGCGGTAAGTTGGGAATATGTTTCTATCTTGGATATCTGGCACGCAGGTGTTGAACGTGCCAGCAGCGTTTCGTGCCGTTCAGTGTTGGCAGCGATGAAACAACAAGGCCAAGTGACCCATGCATTTGGTGATGCGGATTGGTGGGGTAAGGATTTGTTTGGCATTGAAAATGCGTTGGTTGGGGACTGGCCTGTGGTCCAAATCAAAAATGGCCGCGCTGTGATTGTTGAATTTGGGTCTGTGCGTGATTGGCTGGATCAGCATGAAAACCTTCTGCAGGCCGAGATGGAAGCATTAGGTCAGATGTGGTTTCAACGATTGGGGTCAGACGCGCGGGTTGCTCAATTATCTTGAAGTAGTTGGCGTTGCTCTTCTATCAGGTGCAATTTGATAAATTCCACGGCGGATTCTGTGTCACGTGCTGCAATGGCATTGAAGAGGCTATTATATCGTTTTTGATAACTTTGAATGCGATCAGGTGTCAGATGGCGTCGTAAATGCGCGGCGCGAAAACTTTGACGGCAAGCATCGATCACCAACGCATAACAGCCGATGATTAGCGGATTACCTGTTCCAGCGGCAACTTTTTCGTAGAATTCTTCTTCTAGGCGGACGAACCGATCGGCATCGGTGCGCACAGTTTCCATTTCGCTTAGAGTTTCACCCAATGCTTCGATTTCTCGTGGGGGCATATTCATGACGGCCATTCGCACCATATCAGGTTCTAGAATACCGCGCACGACCTGCAAATCCAGTGGGCTGCTGTTGGCGGCGATATCGGAATCTGTCTTGGGCGATGCATTCATACTTTGTGGATTAACAAAGCTGCCACTGCCTGCGCGGCGGCGGATCAATGAATTGGTTTCCAAGACATCCAAGGCTTCGCGAACTGTATTGCGCGCGACGCCCAAATCTACGGCCAAATTGCGTTCCGAAGGTAGGCGTTCATCTGCGCCATACGTGCCCGACGTGATGCGCTCATAAATCGCATCTACCACAATCTGTACAGTCGCACTGATCGGTTGCGCCGGGGTGAATTGAACAGGAGAAGGGGGTGTGAAAGCGGCCATGGCACAATTCTATATCAAACAATCCGCCTGACGCCAGTTAGAAAGTGTTCAAACGCATACATAACGCAAAAAGGCCGCGCATTTTGTGCACGACCTTTTGAAAATATTATTGAATTGGACTAGATGTCCATTGTGTTCGCTTTTTCCCAAGAAGAGAAGTGTGAACAGAAATCATTCCATTCTTGCATTTTCATTTTCAGGTAAGCTGCTGAAAACTCTTCGCCCATGGCTGCTTTTAATTCAGCGTCTTTGTCGTAATCACGAAGCGCGTCCAGCATGTTCAATGGAAGGCGAGGTGCGTCGGTGATCTTGTGACCTTCGGCATACATGTCAATGTCATGACGTTTACCTGGATCAGCTTTCGAACGAACGCCTGACAGACCTGCTGCGATAATGATTGCTTGTAGCAAATACGGGTTAACCGCACCGTCCGGCAAGCGAAGTTCGAAACGACCTGGACCTGGTACACGTACCATGTGTGTGCGGTTGTTTCCTGTCCACGTCACAGTATTTGGCGCCCATGTTGCACCTGACATTGTGCGCGGTGCGTTAATACGCTTGTAGCTGTTTACAGTTGGGTTCGTAATCGCCGCCAATGCGGAAGCGTGTTTCATGATGCCGCCCAAGAAATGTTTGCCAAGTTCGGTGAGACCAACTTCGCCAGTTTGGCCTGTTCCTTCACCAGCAAAGACGTTTACTTTGGATTCGGCACCCGGTGCATCCCAAACTGAGATGTGTGCGTGACAACCGTTGCCAGTCAGCCCTTCGATTGGTTTTGGCATGAATGTAATACGGTAACCGTGTTTTTCAGCAACTGAACGGGCCATGAACTTAAAGAAGCTGTGTTTATCAGCCGTTTTCAAAGCATCGTCGAAGTCCCAGTTCATTTCCCACTGGCCATTGGCATCTTCGTGGTCATTTTGATATGCGCCCCAACCCATTTCTAACATGTAATCAGAAATTTCGCGGATCACATCCAAGCGACGCATGAATGCTTGTTGGTCGTAACAAGGTTTTGCTGCCGTGTCATATGGATCAGAAATCTGATCACCTTCTGGTGTGAGAAGGAAAAATTCAGCCTCGATACCCGTTTTAACGTGCATGCCTTGTTCGGCGGCTTCTGCAATCAGACGACGTAAAACGTTCCGCGGTGCTTGGGCTACATCTTGGCCCTCCATCACGCAGTTGCCTGGTACCCATGCGATTTCTTTGTTCCATGGCAGAATGATAACTGCCTCTGGATCCGGAACAGCCAACATATCGGGGTGGGCCGGTGTTAAGTCCAACCATGTGGCGAAACCAGCAAAGCCAGCGCCGTTTTCTTGCATATCTGCAATCGCACGCGCTGGTACCAATTTGGCACGTTGACCACCGAAAAGATCGGTGAATGAAATCATGAAATACTTTACGCCATTGTCTTCGGCGAATTTGGCAAGATCTGTTGTCATCTTTTGTCCCTGTTCTGTTGTCTTATTATGAAAAAGGCATGACCCTTGGGTCACGCCTTGAAATTATTAAAATCCACTGTCTTTTCCGGGCCACCAGTTGGTTCCAGACAATGGAACCTGCGCCATTGCGGCGGCCTCCATAGTCAGTGCAACCAAATCTTCTGGCTCTAGGTTATGCATGTGATTTTTACCACAAGCGCGTGCGATTGTTTGTGCTTCTAGTGTCATCACTTTTAGATAATTGCGTAAACGGCGACCACCTTCAACTGGATCAAAGCGTTTCATAAGCTCTGGATCTTGGGTTGTGATGCCTGCCGGGTCTTTGCCTTCGTGCCAGTCATCATATGCACCTGTTGTTGTGCCGAGTTTGTTGTACTCTGATTCCCATTTTGGATCATTATCACCAATTGCGATAAGTGCGGCTGTACCAATTGCAACGGCGTCAGCACCCAATGCCATTGCTTTTGCAACGTCAGCACCTGAGCGGATACCACCTGACAAGATCAGCTGAACCTTGCGGTGCATGCCCATATCTTGCAACGCTTGAACTGCTGGACGGATGATTGCCAAGGTTGGCTGGCCAACGTGTTCGATGAACACATCTTGCGTGGCGGCTGTACCACCTTGCATACCGTCCAAAACAACCGCATCAGCGCCTGCTTTCACAGCCAAGGTTACGTCATAGTAGGGGCGTGCGCCCGCAACTTTTACGTAAATTGGAACTTTCCAACCTGTGATTTCACGTAGCTCAAGGATTTTAATTTCCAAATCATCTGGGCCAGTCCAATCAGGGTGGCGACATGATGAACGTTGGTCGATGCCCTTTGGCAAGTTACGCATATGTGCAACACGATCAGAAATTTTCTGACCCAGCAACATACCGCCGCCGCCTGGTTTCGCACCTTGGCCAACAACGATTTCAATCGCATCCGCTTTGCGTAAATCATCTGGGTTCATGCCGTAACGTGATGGCAGGTATTGGTAAACCAACTTGGACGAATGCCCACGCTCTTCTGGTGTCATACCACCGTCACCGGTTGTTGTTGATGTACCCGCTGCATTTGCACCGCGACCCAATGCTTCTTTGGCTGGGCCCGAAAGAGCGCCAAATGACATGCCAGCGATTGTGATTGGGATGTCCAGTTCGATCGGGTTAGATGCGTGCAAACCACCGATGGTTACGTTTGTTTCGCATTTTTCACGGTAACCTTCCAATGGATAGCGTGAAATTGATGCACCCAAGAACAATAGGTCGTCAAAACTTGGAACTTTGCGTTTCGCACCGCCACCACGGATGTCGTAGATGCCAGTTGCCGCCGCACGGCGAATGTCGCTGTTTACATCGTTCGTAAACGTTGCGGATTGGCGCGGTGTCGTATGCGGGATGCCGTTTTCGTCAAAATCTTTCATGGTCATTTCCTTAGTACGCGCCAGAATTGTCGACGTCGAAGTTATATAGGTTACGAGCAGAGCCGTAGCGTGTAAACTCTTCTGGTTTTGCGTCCATGCCTGCTTCGGCCAGCAATTCCGTCAGAATCTCGATGTGCTCGGGGCGCATCTCTTTTTTCTCGCAGTCAGCGCCAAGGCTTTTGACTGTGCCGCGTACGAAAAAGCGTGCTTCGTAACAGCTGTCGCCTAATGCATCACCTGCATCGCCACAAACAACCAAGTTGCCTGATTGGCCCATGAATGCTGCCATGTGGCCGATATTTCCGCCAACAACAATGTTGATACCCTTCATAGATATACCACAACGTGATGATGCATTGCCCTTGATGACCAGCAGACCACCTTGGCCTGTTGCACCAGCATACTGGCTGGCGTCGCCTTCGATGACAACTTTGCCAGACATCATGTTTTCCGCAACGCCTGGGCCAGCTGACCCAATGACGTTAACAGTAGCCTGTTGGTTCATACCACCACAGTAGTAGCCAGTTGAGCCTCTAACTGTCACCTCGATTGGGGCATCAAGGCCAACTGCAATCGCGTGCGAACCTTTTGGGTTCACAATTTCCCATGACGTTTGGTTGGTATTATCTGCCTGCGCATGCAGCGTGGCATTCAGTTCGCGCAATCCTTGCGCTTCTAGATCGAATGTTTGCATTAGTGTTTCCAGAAATAAACGGTTGCGGGTTCAGGTTCCCAAACGCGGGCGTCTTCGATGCCAGGTAGGTTTACCAGTGCGCGGTATTCGGAGCCGAATGCCACATATTGATCTGTCTCTGCCATAACGGCTGGCTTACATGCGATCGGGTCGCGAACGACGCCGAAACCATCTTTGGTACCAACGACGAATGTGAAGAAACCGTCCAACGCATCCAAGCTGCTTTCAAGGGCTTCGCCCAATGTCGCACCCAATTGCATTTGGTGGCTAACGTAGGCTGCGCCCACTTCCGTGTCGTTTTCAGATTCAATGTGAACACCTTCACGACGCAGTTTACGACGTAGTGAATTGTGATTCGACAAAGACCCGTTGTGAACCAAGCATTGGTCGCTGCCGGTTGAAAACGGATGCGCACCCATTGTCGTCACAGCTGATTCTGTTGCCATGCGTGTGTGGCCGATTCCGTGTGTGCCAGACATTGAAGCCACATCAAATCGTGCTGCAACATCCTTTGGTAGGCCAACTTCTTTGTAGATTTCGATGGTATCGCCAGCGCTCATTACGCGTACTGATGGGCGTATGTCCGATAGGGCAGCGCGAACTGTTGCGACTGCAGTTGCATCCATTTCTAGGACTGCATGAGTGCTTTTTGTTCTAATTGTTACAGCTGTGCCTGTTGCGGCTTTAATGTCCTGATCTAAATCAGAAAAGTCAGCATCAGGTGTATCAGATTGGACAGTCAGTTTGCCCATTTTATCATTACCTGCGCCATAAATCGCAATGCCCGCACTGTCGGGGCCGCGATCTGTCATTGTGACTAACATATCAGTCAACATGGCACCCAATTCGGGCTCTAAACTTTTATCTTTTAGGAATAATCCTACGATCCCGCACATGGGCGTTGCTCCTTTGTAAATCTGTTCCACACGCTAGCCGAAAAAAACTTGACGTCAACCACCAAGAAACTTTTTTTCCTGTCAGGTAAAAAACACTAGCAAAATAAGTCTTTTCATGTTTCAAATGCGACAGCACTCTTTGCGCGTGTACAAGCGCAGCTAAAAAATTAGGATGCTTAATAGTTGTTACAACTTTAATGGAGGGAATAAAGTGGAAGAAAAAATTGCAGAGTTAATGGCGAAAATCGCCGAACTCGAGGCAAGTTCAGGTGTGACCAACACCATGTTTGCTGAGACTTATTATTATTTAACAATTCCGTTGATGATTATCATTCACGCAGGCTTTTTAGCCTATGAGATGGGTTCATCACGGTCTAAAAACGTATTGTCGTCGGGCGTTAAGAACATTTTGGCATTCGCCTTTATGATTCCAACATTCTACTTCTTTGGCTGGTGGGTATATTGGGGTTTCCCAACAGGCCTGACATTCAGTGCAGGGCCAAATGGCATTTCTGGTGCTGAATATGCGAGCTCGATCGCATTGGGTTGGGGTGATTCCTCGCAATACATGGGACCAAACATCGCTGATAACGCTTCTGGCGTATTCTTTGGTGCGTTCGCAATGTTTGCGGCGACCACAGCATCGATCATGTCTGGTGCCGTTATTGAACGTATCCAAACTGTTGGCTTTATCATCCTTGCTGTTGTGCTTGGCTCATTCGCGTGGGTTGTTGCGGCTGCTTGGGGTTGGCATGCTGACGGTTGGTTGGTTACTAAATTTGGTGCACATGATTTTGGCGCGGCGGGTCTTGTACACGCAGTTGCTGGTTTCTTTGCATTGGGTGTATTGATCAATCTTGGACCACGTATCGGTAAATTCAACGCTGATGGTACTGCAAACCACATTCCAGGGCACAACATGCCGCTGACTGTAACTGGCTTAATGCTGATTATTGTTGGTTTCTGGGGTTTCTTGATGGCTTGTTTGATTGTTCCAGGCGAAGCTTGGTCTTGGTACGACGATAAGTTTGCGACCATTTACGGTACGCCAATTACGCTATCTGCATTGTCATTCAATATCTTGATGGCTGTTGCTGGTGGTATCATTGGTTCGTGGATTTGGACTAAAGATCCGTTCTGGATGATGTCTGGCGCACTTGCTGGTATTATCTCGACTGCATCTGGTTTGGATATTTACTTCCCAGCTTTGGCATTCATCATCGCGTTCAGTGCAGGTATCATTTTGAAACCTTGTGCTGATTGGTTAGAACGCCGCGGTATCGATGATGCTGTTGGTGCTGTAACAGTTCACGGTACAATTGGTTTGTATGGTGTGATTATGTTGGGCGTATTTGCTTCTGGCTATCCAGCACTACAAGGCGCTGATGCACCAACAATCAACTTGGTTGGTCAAATCGTAGCTGCAGCAGTGTTCTTCTTGCTTGGGTTTGTCCCGGGGTATGTTGTTTCTTTGATCTTGAAGAAATTGAACATGCTGCGCGTACCAGAACATGCAGAAATTGCGGGTATGGATACAATTAAAGTACCAGCGCAAGGCTATCCTGAAGGTATCCCAGCATCCGCTGCGGCTGCTGAATAATCATTTTTGAAAGGAGAAAACCATGGGTTTTCCATATGAAGGTGCAGACTGGGCTGTTGTAGATGGCGCAATGTTTATGGGGTGGGGCAGTTCAATGCCCGGTGTATACACCTTAATTGCTGCTGCCATTTGCGTGTATGTTTTGTGGGCGGGCAATCGTTCTGAACACAAAAGATTCGACAACGCCAAGAAGTAAAAACTACGTTTTATAATTTAGGGCCGCCATATGGCGGCCCTTTTTTTGCCTCACAGGAATATTTTTTTAATAACAGTCTTGCTTTTTCGCTCTATTCGAGTCTGAATGGAAGACAGATTAATCACAAACAACAGGGAACGAAAACATGGCTATTATCTGGAGACACTCAGTACTTGCGGAACGTCACGCAGCCATTGGTGGCGAGTTGGAAGATTGGAACGGCATGGGAACCGCTTGGTTCTATGATCATACACCTGAGCGCGCGCAGGCTGATTACGAAGCAATTCGCACTAAAGCAGGCTTAATGGATGTTTCGGGTTTGAAGAAAGTTCATCTTGTTGGACCAGACGCCGCTTATGTAATCGATCGCACAACAACACGTAATGTCGACAAAATTGGAGTTGGACGATCGACTTATGCTTCTATGTTGAATGCTGACGGTAAATTTATTGATGACTGCATCATTTATCACCTGAACGTAAACCAGTGGATGGTCGTACATGGTACTGGCGCAGGTATGGAGCAATTAACATCTGTTGCTGCAGGTAAAAATTGCGCAATTTTGATGGACGACGATTTGCATGACATGTCTTTGCAAGGGCCATTGTCTGTTGATTTCTTGGCGAACCACATCGCGGGCATTCGTGATTTGGCATACTTTGGTATCATCCACGCGAAATTGTTCGGTAAGAACGTTATGATTTCACGCACAGGTTATACGGGCGAACGTGGATACGAAATCTTCGTTGGTAAGAAAGATGCTGTACATGTTTGGGACAACATCTTGGCCGAGGGCGAAGGCATGGGTATCCGTCCGGTGCAATTCTCGACGCTCGATCTGTTACGCACAGAAAGCTACTTGCTGTTCTATCCAGGTGATAACTCTGAAACATACCCATTCGACGATGAAACATGTGGCGACACAATATGGGAACTTGGTTTGGACTTTACTGTTTCACCGGGCAAAACTGGCTTTATTGGCGCTGAAAACCATTATGCGGCCGAAGGGAAAGAGCGTTTCAAAATCTATGGCGTTCGCCTAGAGGGTACAACACCTGCTGACGAAGGCGCTGATCTGTTGCAAGACGGCGAAAAAGTTGGCGTTGTGACGTTTGGTATGTATTCTAGTGTGAACAAACACAACGTTGGTATCGCACGTATGCCAAAAGCGGCTGCAACACCGGGTACAAAATTGACCGTACGCAATGGCGATGGAACCGAAATCGCATGTGTATCTGAAGAGATGCCTTTCTACGACAAAGACAAATCTGTCCGTGGCGCAAAAGGTTAATAATTTTGGCGCGGGGTGACCCGCGCCAACATAATAAAGCAGGAGTAATTGGGCCACATGTCCAAGTTTAATTTTCCCGAATCGATCAGAAGTCGTCCAACTTACGGCACACTCGAAGCGCGTGCAGGCAAATCACATTTGTTTGTCGCTGACGCCGAAGGTGCCGAAGCAATCATTGATTTAGCCAAGACTGATGACAGTTTGATGGCCAAGTCGCATGTTATTTATATCCCCAAAGATACGGGTGAAAAGTACACCAGCCAATTGGAAAAGCTGGGTATCAATCAGTTGTATGTCGGGCCATCTTTTGCAGCGGCGCAAGCGCGTTTGCAGCGTACATTGGAACGCGCCCACATGGGATTACAGCTGTATTTGACGGGTACAGAAGGCCTGATGGGTCAAGCACAACGCGATGCAATGACCGCGGGCATTCCCCACACCGCCATTCAAACAGAACACCGTGGGTCCATTGGACGCCGTATGCAGTGCGTGCACTGTAAGGGCATAACAGAAGACGTGAAAATTGATCCGTTTGTGTGTTCACACTGTGGATTGAATTTGTTTGTTCGTGATCATTATTCGCGCCGTTTGGCGGCATTCCAAGCGGTCTGTATTGACGCCGAAGATCCCGGAAATGTGCCCCCATCAGTGGAGTTGTATTCATGAGCGGTGTAGAGAAAATTAACGTCAAAGTTTCCGCCATAGTTCCATTAAATGAGCTGGTGACACGTTTTGAATTTAAACGCACAGATGGTGCATTATTCCCGACCTTTTCTGGTGGCGCACATACCGTTGTTGAAATGATTGACGATGGTTTAACCCGCTTGAATCCATATTCCTTGATGTCGGATCCGATGGATCAAGGTACGTATGCAATTTCAGTTCGCCGCGATGACGAGGGCAGGGGCGGTTCATTGTTCATGCACAACAACGTTAAAGTTGGCGATGATATGGTTCTGTCCAATCCTGTGAACTTATTCTTACTGG
>Ga0209532_1000480_pt1 | contig 34315 bp, 31 predicted proteins | sample COG_02_FD_184746 | JGI IMG/M metagenome (GOLD analysis project Ga0209532, IMG submission 184746) | Pelagic Microbial community sample from North Sea - COGITO 998_met_02 (SPAdes) (version 2) | ecosystem: Environmental > Aquatic > Marine > Neritic zone/Coastal water | place: Helgoland, sampling... | reverse complement strand
TACCCCAACAAGAATTATCCGTCCTCTTTTTCTACACATATTTGCAGATTGAGAAATAATTTCATTGCTTTTATTTGAAGCCGTAATAATTACTCCGTCTGCACCAACTCCATTAGTATAAGATTCTACAAACTTTACCTGATCAGTTCCTTCGTCTGGATTAATAGCTATAATTCCTTTTTCATTTGCGATTCTAATTTTTTCTGGATCAAAATCAAAACCTATCACATTACATCCATTTGCTAATAATAATTCTGCAGTAATGAGCCCAATTAAACCAAGACCAACAACTACAATCGTTTCTCCAAATGTTGGTTGTAATAATCTAATTCCCTGAAGACCAATTGCTCCTATAACTGTAAAAGCAGCTTCTTCATCTGTTACATTATCCGGAATTTTTGCAACTAAATTTTTGGGAATACAAACAAATTCTGCGTGATTTCCATTTGATGCAACTCTATCTCCAATAGAAAATTCTGTAACTCCTTTTCCGACAGCAACAACCTTACCTACATTACAATATCCAAGCGGTAATGGTTGACCAAGTTTATTAAATACAGCCTCTAATGTTGGTCTTAATCCATCTGTCTTAACTTTATCCAAAACCATTTTCACCTTGTCTGGCTGTTGTTTTGCCTTCTGGATTAAATTTGCTTTACCGAAATCAACTAACATTCTCTCGGTCCCTAGTGAAACTAATGTTCTTGTTGTTTGAATAAGAACACTTCCAGATTTCACTCTGGGAACTGGAACTTCTTCTAAAATAGTATCACCTTTTTTAAGATCTTGTATTATTTGTTTCATATTATTTGATAGCTTTAAGAGCTTTAAAAATTTGTTGGTTTTCATCAAAAGACCTAGCTGCTATCCTAATATACTCTCCGTCAAGACCAATTTTATCACTACAGTTTCTTACGTAAACTCCATGATCTATAAGTAGATTTAAAGAAACTTCTTCACTTGTTAAGCCGTTGAGTAATTCAACTAAAACAAAGTTAGCTTTTGAAGGCAAAATATTAATATTTTTTAATTCTTTTAATTGATTTAGAAAAAATACGGTTTCTGTAATATATTTCTTCCTACAAACCTCATACTCTTTTAGAAATTTATCATTACTGTATAAATTAAAAAAATACTCTGCTATACCATTTATGTTCCATAAAAATCCGTTACTTAAAAAATTAGATACATGCTTATGATTCATAAGCATGTAACCGCATCTTAATCCTGCAACACCAAAATCTTTAGACATACTTTTCACTATAAATAAATTCTCATATTTATCAATACTAGATTGTATGGTTTCTAAATCCATACTACTATTTTCATAAGCAAAATGGATGAAACTTTCGTCCAATATAATGGAATCAAGATGTTTATTTTGATCTAAAAATCGGATTATTTCAGTTCTATTAGTATAAAACCCATTAGGATTATTTGGATTTATAATCACAACGTTATTAATAGAATTATCTTTAATAAATTTTGAATATTCATTTAAATTTAAAATATAATCCTCATCTTTTTTAAGATTAAAAAAAATAGCCTCTAAATCCTTATGACAATACTCATAATAACTCGAAAATGTTGGAATTGGGATTGATATTTTTCCTTTAAGCAGGTTATGTAAAACTGCTTGTATTCCTTCAATAGCACCGTTACAAACAAAAATATTTTTAGAATCTACATTAATACTTTTAGAAATTGATTTCGCAATAACATCATTTTGGGAAGGGTAAAATTCTAAAACTCTATTTATTTCACCTGTTTTAATCAAATCTTTATGTAAGTAATCTAAGAATAGTTTAGTAGCATATGGATTTGAAAGAAAACAAGCATCAACTTTCATTTTAATTTCAGGTATTTCTTTTAGTATAGTGTTTATACTTGGTGAATGAGAACCTGAATTTTCTTTTAATTTTATAAATTTTTTTCTAATGTCCATATATATATTACTTTTTAATTATTGTTTTTAGTTTACCTTCCGAGGTTCTTTGTAATTTATTAACCTCATTGATTTTGATTTTGAAGCCAGTATGTTCTACTCGTTGTCTCAATCTTTTATTTAATTCATTTATTCTGTCATTGGTTATTATGTCTTTTGTAATATAATTTAAAGTAAATATATTTTTATTGTATATAATTTGCCAGTTACTAATTTCAATAAAATCCTCCAGCATTGTGTAGAAATTAACTGTAGGGATTTGAGATTTGTCTGGACATACTATATTATTATCATTTCTTCCAATAATATTTTTAATGACCACACCATTTCTGTTACAAGAACACTTAGAATCATCAACAATAGCTAAATCTCCTGTATCATACCTAATAATTGGCATAGTTTTATTATGAAGATTAGTTCCGATAATTTTTTTTATGTTAGGACTATCGGTATCTAATAATTCAACACAACCATATTCAAAGTAATTATGCAGGTGGGTGTGCTTCTCGCAATCTCCAAACATTACTATTTGTTCTGCTAAACCATAATGGTTGCTTATTTTACAGTCAAAAATACTTTCAATTATATTTCGATCAATATCGGTCAAAACTTCAGAAGCAACAAGAATTTGTTTAATTGAGTTTATTTTTAAATTATTCTTTTTTAAAAAAAGTGCAAATATTTTCACACTGCTAGGGTAACCTCTTAAAACCCTAGTCTTTAAATCTATCATTAAATTATAATACATCATCATATTTTCATCTGTAAGATGAAAAGGACTAAAATAAGTTGTATTAAGTGGTCTTGAATATTTAGTTAATGGCTCACCTTCTTTTGGAGAGTAACTTCTTAACATAGCTGTTGCATCTCTAAAATGATAACCACCCCAAGACCAGTGTCTAAATATTACCGCTTGTTCTATTACCCAATGCAAAGGATGAATTAGAGCCTTCATAGGGTTCCCGGTAGAGCCTGATGTATAAAAAGGTAAAGATTTATTTTTATATTTATGATTTATAAATAAGTGGGTATTCTCTTTTACCTTATTTTTTTCTGTTACTGGTATCTTTTCTAGATCATTTAAACTTTTAAAATCAGTTTTTGGGTTAAAATTTAATTTTTTAAACAATTTACTGTAGTATCGAGTTTTACTTGAGTGAATTAATTGTTTACGCAATCTCTTGAATTGATAGTTATCAATTTTATCATTATCCCAATATTGAGTTTTATTATATCTAAAATAATAAAGAAAAATTCCAATAACTTTATATAAATTTTTGTATTTTATTTCTGCCATGTTATGAACTCACCATTTGTTAATCTTAGAAAAGCCTGATCGGAAATTTGCATAAAATCAAAATCTCCTTTACTGTTTCCGTAACCTCTAATTATATTATAATCTCCTTCAATTTTTGAATTTAATACCTTGATTTTATTTTTAAAATTTATATCGTTATAAGTTTTGAAGTTATCAATATTATTAGCTATGATGTTTACATTAAGAATATTGACACAAAATGATTTGATAATTTCAATAAAACTTGCAGAAACTATATATACCACTGAGTCTGATTGACTTTCTTTTAAAATTTTAAAAGAGTCAAAAAATAAATTTTCTTTCAATATTAAATTGAATTCATTAATATCTAAATTTCTTTTTAATTGTTTTTTATGAAAATACTTTACTCTTTCGAACTTTAAATCAAAGTTCGAATTAAAAAATTTTATTATTCTAAATCTTAAATGATACCTTAAAATAAAATCCCATAAGTTGAAGCTTATCCATTTACAATATAATTTTATTGAGTCTCCTTTTATTAAAGTACCATCAAAATCAAAAACAATAATATTTATTTTCTCCAAAATATTAATTTTTTAAATTAGTCAATCTCTTTCTTATAAACCTTTAGAATTTCACTTCTAAAATCCTTCTTATAGTTATCAATTAAACTAAAATCATATCTCATAAAAAATGATTTATGTAAAAGTTTTGATAAATCAGAACTATCTCCCGATTTAAAAATAAATTTCTTGTCTACTAAACTATTATTTTTGAACATTTCAATATCAGATGTTATTAACTTAGTATTTAAACTAACTACACTTGATGGAATTCCGCTATTGGTTCCTCTTGTGTATGGCAGAACTACACAAAAAGCATTTTTTATTAAAAGATGATACTCTAAATCACTTAAAAAACGATTAATGAAAATTATATTATCTTTAAAATCAGTAGAAAAGTCAATCGGAACATTGCCAGCAATTACTAATTTTTTGATTTTTAAATTATCTTTTTTTTGGTACTTAGCCCATGCATCAATTAAAATCTGGACACCTTTTTCAGCTCTCAAGTGACCAGTAAATAAAAAGTACTCTTTTGTATTCAAATTAAATTTATTTAGATCTATTTTCTTAAAATCAAAGTCTATTTGGTTAAGATTCATTATTGGAAATAAATGATCTAAGAATTTTAACTTTTCAATATTATACATATTATTTAAATCATTTTTAGAATTTAAATTATGAACAACTATCTTATCTGCCAATTTAAAAAAAATTTCTCTTTTTGATTTAGCTTTTTCCAAATTAAAATAACTACTTTTAAAAGGAACAACATCATGTGCAGTTAACCAAATCTTGCTGTTTGAAAATTTGGAAATTATTTTTAAAAAATAAAGTTCTAAATTAATTTGAGTTGTAAAGGAGTAGTTTACAATTTTTGGTTTAAATATAAATATTAATATTAATGAATAAGATAAAGCGTATAATAGTTCAAAATATCTTATTGCAAGTCTTAATAAATTATTTCTATGAATAAAATTTGGTTTAGCTAAATCTGTAAATCTATAGTATATTTTTTTACCATAACTAAATGGAAAATTATAACTAACAATTATCTCTTGATGATAATGCTTCTCAAGCGATTTAAATATTTCATGAGTGTATAATCCAGAAGATCCCGATGTGCCAGGATATATATGTAATATGTCAATTTTTTTCAACTAATGTCTTATAATTAATTTAATTATTCGTAATAATAATAATGTCAGCTGTATATTTTTGTTAAAACCAAGCTCAATCTTGACGTTTGCTTGCTGACAAATTACATCCAAATGCCTAGTTGAACTAACTCCGTTAACACCATATTCACCTAGCTCTTGATCATGATAAATAAACTTTGCATTGCCCAGATATGCTTTTAGAATAAAATGCATGTCTGCAGCAATTGGATATTTATTAGAGTAGTCTCCGAATTTTTCATGTAAGTCTTTTTTGAATACCGTACTAACTGCATGCTCTGTAACAACTGCTTTATGACCATTGAACCATAAGTAACTCCTTTTCTTTTTAAAGTTTTTGCCATTGATAGATAATGTACAACTTAATACGTCAAAATTCTCTTTAGCTATTACACCATTAATATACTCTACAGCATTACAATTAAGTTTATCATCCGCTCCAAGAACTAAATAACTATCAGTTTTCGAAAACTTAACCCCTTTATTCAAAGCATCATATATGCCGAAATCCTCCTCTGATTTAATAATAATATTTATACCCTCTATTTTTGATAAATACTCGAACGTTCCGTCTGTTGATTTACTATCAACTACTATCCAAACAAAATCTTTAGATGTTTGATTTAACAAACTATTAACAAGATTTGAAATATCATCTATGGCATTTTTAGTAGCTGTAATTATGCTAATCATTATTTCTGATTTTAATTAAACTGTTTGTCTCTCTTTGAATTGTGTATTTTGAAAATAATTGTGTTAAATACATGATAATTTTAATTAAAATAATAATGTTGATATTATTAAATATTAGTTTAATTGTAATCTTTTTTTGTCTAATAAAGAATTATTAATTTGTTTTAAATAGTATTTATAATGTAAGATTATTGATACAAAAATTAAATTCATTAATAGACCTCCTAATTCAGGTCTATGATAAACATTTAATAATATCAACATTATTATTTTAATTAAAATAAATCGAATTCGTCTGTCAAGTTTGAGACTAATGATAATCATATACACTAAAAATAAATAGTAAAAAAAAGAACCAATTACTCCATGCTCGGCGATAATAGCATATAGATTAGATCCCCGAACTTTATTTTCTTTTTTGGTAGACCCTAAAAGAGGGTATTTTTGGAATATTATTTTGTTGTATTCTTCATGCTCAGTCCTATTATTATTAGATAATTGACCACTATCGTCCAACGCAAACCTTTCAATAGTGTATTTTTTAACTAATTTCAATGAAGGATTATTTGAGGTATTTAAATAAAATACAGCTGCAAAGACAATTAAAAGGCTAACAATAAAGTATTTTAAGTTGCTTTTTTTAAGCATGAAAAATAAATAATACACTATTAAATTGACATAGCCTGCAAATGAAAACGAAAAAATAGTGACTAAAATTAGTAATAATTCAACACGCCTATTATTAAAGTATACTTTATTGAGAATAATTGCGAAAATTGAAAAAAGAGCATACCTTCCTGGTTCATCGAAAAAACCAGCAAATCTCATAAAGCGAAAATCACCATCGATAAATACATTTGTTGAAGTAAGACCCAAAAAATGTGTCGCTTTCAAATCTGTATAATAAACTGAAAAAATAGGGTGTATACCAACAAAATAATGAACAAAAAAAGTAATAACCCCTCCGATTCCCATTATTAGAATTATATTAATATATGATTTCACAAAAGCGCTGAAACCTATATGATCCAGAATAAATTGAATTGTTATTACTAAAGATACAAGTTGAATAACTATATTGATATAACTCGAATCGTTACGATAAACAAGACAAAATGTTAAATACAATATTTGTATAAATATTACACCTAACAATCCGACATCAAACTTTGAAAGTTTAGGAATTTTTGTGATCATTAAAATAAAAATAACCAGACCTGTAAAAATCAAAATCTTGTGTGGATGGAATGGCCAGAGATAAAATATAAAAGGGGCCGAACTTGTCAAAACAAGCCACAAAAGGAAAAATGAAAAGTTTTTTTTATTTAAATACATAATACAACTCTAATTTTGGAAAAATCTAATTTCGATTATTATATCTTTTTAATAAATTTAATAGGGTTTCCAGCCCAAATCTCATTGTCTGGTATATTTTTACTCACCACGCTTCCTGCTCCAATTATTGACCTTGAGCCTATCGTTATACTCTTAAGAATTATACAGTGTCCACCAATCCATGCCCCGTTTTTAATTAATACTGTAGCTTTTTTAGCCTCTTCGTCTGGTTCTTGATTTTTGAATGCACTAATTCTAGAGAAAAAATCCATAGAATGAAAATCTGTATCATAAATTTTGCAACTTCCCCCAATTAATACGTTATCTTCAATTATTATAGAATTACTGCAATAAATTGTTGAATTTGATATACCAACGTTATTACCAATTTGTAATTTTGAGGTTTTATTTACTGCACAAAGTCTTAATATAGTATCACCTCCTATAGGATTATAATTTTTTCCACTATTAAATATTACATTTGCGCCTATTCTTATTTCTCCCTTACCTACAATTTTAATTCTGCCATTTATAATTGGAAATGCTTGATAATTAATTTTATATAATTTGAAATAAAAATAATTGTAAAAAATTGTTGTCCATTTGAATTTCAGAATATAAGCAATGTGTTTTCTCATAATTTATAATTGTTTAAAAAATTACTTAACTGAATTAAGTCTAGGCTATAAAAAATTCAATAAATCATCCGTAGTTTCTATTAATCTTGCATTCTTTTTTTCAATTAATGAAGAAGCCTGTTCTATACCTGGTAAATTTAGTAAAAGAATTTGGCATCCTAAATAGGAAGCTTCGAAAAGAGCTGCGGAATAAACACCTAAAACGTAATATGAAGTGGAGTACAGTTTATCTATTGAAGATTGCTTATTTGCAAACTTAAAATTATTGTATTTTTCAATTTGATTAATTTTATTATCATTTTCAAAATTCAATTCTTCTGTTGGGTGTAATTTAAAAATAAATTTATAATCTTTCATATTTGGAAGATTACGCAAAACGAATTGAAATAATTCATTTGTGTGTTGAGGTTGTGATACAATTAATATTTTATTCTTTTCTTTTTCAATTTTTTCATATTTATCTTTAACACTTGTTAAATATTTATCCTCAAAATAAATAATATTATCAGCAGAAATTGGTAGTTTGCTTGAACACATAAGCATATTGTCCCACAAATAAAATCTATTTGGGAAATAAGCCAGACTATTCTCAATAGTATATGGAAAATGCTGAATAAAGCCTTCCTTTGCAATTAGGCCGTGTTGTAATTCATTTACAATAATCCCATTATCTTTTGCTGCACTAATTAATGCCGATTTATCACAGGAATTAACAATATAAATTTCTCTTGGCCTAATTTCTTTAAATAATTTATTATATAATGGGTAAAGTGCTTTAAACTCTTTTATTGTATCCTCAAGAATATTTAATAAATCTATTTTTAAGCTAAATATTTGAAATATTTCGAGTTCTATTAATTTTATTCTTTTCAGATTAGCTGAATCAATTTTACATGAACTAAATCTAATTCTAATTAATGCTATTAGTCTAATAAAGTCAAGGTGTTTAGTCCCTTTTCTGTTATTTGATAAGCTGTCAAATAAATAACTAGATTGGTATTTTTGATATGAAATTCCTTTATCATCTAACTCGTCACAAAAATATTTGGTGTATTTATCTATATATTCAGTGTTTACCAGATACTTTCTTGGACTCTCAAAAACTAATATATCTTTATTTTTAATACCAATAAACGGATTATAAAATATTGAATTTTTAATAATCCTTTCATAAAAGGTTTTTAGTAAAACAATCCATCTACTTTTTAAAGATTTTAAGGACTTTTGGTCTCCATTACTAATTGTCTCCTTTATTTTAATATAAATCTGTACTCTCACAGTTTGCCATACAAAAATGCCATTTATCTCCCATTCTAACAATTGATACTTTTTTTCAAGCTCTATAATTGAATTGGTAATATACTCAATGCTATTTAACCTATTTTCCATTCATTTAGTTACTTTTTTAAACAATAATATTTAATATAGACACTATATCTAATAATATCCCGAAATGGAGTATTTATATTCTTACCTAATTCAAAAAGAGAATTTTCAGATTCAGTTTTATGAAATTTATGAACTAATTGCATGCCTATCTAATGTTTTAAAAACCTTTTTAAAAAAAACTCAATTTCTTTTTTGTCTTTCCAAAGAATAATTACAATAAAAAAACTAATTAATATTACTTTTAGAAATATAGATAATACTATTGATTTAATAGGAATTATAGCGTAGAGGGCAGTATAAAATAGTGCCATTATTATTAAAGGAACTAACATGATTTTCAATGGGGTGGAATGTAGCTTTACAAAATATTTATTAAAAAGCCACCCAAAAAAAGCCATAATAATATAGGAGAAGGTAAATGAAATTGCAACACCAAATTCTCCATATTTTTTTATAAGTATTATATTTAATAATATATTTGATAATCCACTTATAAACACTACTATAGTAGCAAAATGTGTTTTTTTTGAGTAACCAAAATTACGAAGATATACATATGAAAATTGGTAAAAAACATACCCAATTGTTAATATTGGTACTAGATATAGAGCTTCGGTGAATTCTTTTTTTGCTAAAACCAACCCAATTTCTTTCCCAAAAGATGCAATTCCAAGAGCACAAATTACTGTTATCTTAAATATTTTACTAAAGTCTCGATCAATTTGAGTGTAATTTTTAGCATTCATGTATTCCATAAAGTATGGATTCCAAGCCTCATGCCCTATAGAAATTATAATACTCACAATACTGCTAACTGCTAATGCAATACTATAATATCCAGCATCACTAAAAGCTTGAGAACTACCAAGTGCAATTTTTCCAAATTGAGCTATAATTACACTACTTAGAGCATATGGTATTAACGGAACTGAATAAGTAAAAATGTATTTTAAATATGAACTATCAAAAGATAACACAAAGTATGGTTTAATTTTTCTTAACCAGTAAATTATCATTAAAGTACCGGCTATGACTTGCCCAATAATCTGCCCAATATATTTATTATTACTAAAAAGCAAAATTAAAATGACCGAAAAAACAAAGCCAAGATATACTCTAAAAAGTGAGGCAATTGCAATTGTTTTACTTTTTTTTAATGGCCCATATATTTGTTGAAATGTCAATCCTATTACCTCAATAATAGAAATAGGAATTATTAAATAAACTGTATTTTTACTAAGACCAACTAAATTTCCAAATTTATCTGCAAACAAAAATAACAACAAAGAAGTTGCAATAAAAAAAGCTATTGATGCGATTGAAGAAGTACCAACAAACCGTTTGAAATCTTGTTCATCTTTTTGATCATAAAAATATCGACTAACTGATCTGTCAACACTAAAACACATAACAACACTAAAAATCCCAATTAAACCTAAAAAAATACTCACAATACCATAATCATTCGTTGATAGTATCCTTGTATAAATAGGAATAGAGATAAAAGCCAACCCTTTTGTAGCTATACTAGCAAAAAAATAATTTCTACTATGTTTTAAAACCTCTTTAAATCCCGCCACTATTATTAATAACTATAATTAGAAAACACACTCATTTCAATTTATTTAAATTTGATCATTTAATTAAAAGATAAAAAATTACTTAGAATCAAATTTATATTTATATAAACATTTTCTAATTATTGGAGAATAAAAATCTCCCATTTTTGGAATAATTACCCCGTTTCTATTAAAAAGCATAACACCATCTGTAAAATGTCCATTCCCGCGATAATTATTTAGATAATTTGGTATTTCAATATAGTCATTTGGCCTATGATAAGTCGTTATTTCAATTAAATCAACACACTTACTTTCTAATGTGGTTTTTGATCCTTTTAGAAAATTCATTTCTTCACCCTCAATGTCTACTTTTAAATAGTTAGGCTTTGGCAAATTAAATTCAAGAATAATATTATCTAATGAATCAAATTTATAAGTTTGATTTCGAAATCGAATCTCCTTTTTCTTATTTGAAACACCAATATTTAATATTTTGACTTTATTACATTTTATTTCATTTTCAAAAGTTTTTAGAAGTGTACTGTAAAAATCATAATCTGGCTCAAAAATAACCACGTACTTTACTTTTTGTGACCATATTTTCGCTTGATATCCTTCAGCTGTACCAATATCATATACTATCCAATCTCTCTCAATTTTATCCAAACTTATATATTGATGGGGAGAAGTATTTCCTTTATCATGCGAAAATTCATTTAGAATTGAATTAAAATTATTTCTTATTTCTATTTTATTCCAGTGTTTTGGAAATGCAATTCTATCATTCTTTATGACTGCGTATTTAAAATCACTATCTTCTTCAATACTAAAATTTTTCTTAAAATTATGATATTTTTTACAAGGGTAAAAAGCTGTTCTGAATTTGTAAAATTTCATTAAAATATTGGGCTTAATGAAAGGCTCCCTGTGTTTATTTCTTAATAAATAAATTAGATATATTAATTTTCCAATTAACTCTATGTTTATTATTCTATTATAAATTTTTTCTATAATAATTATAAATAAATATTTACTAAATGTCAATAATCCTATTTCTTTAATTATATTATTGTTAATTCCCTTTGAAAGATTATCTTTCTTTAATATTTTTCTTAAATAGTTCTCTACTGACTTCTTTTTCTCTAAATCATTTTTCATATTAAATATTTTTTTCCTTTATTAATTACAATGTTTAGCTATGATTACAAGTCCATAATTAAGTTTTTTAATTTAATTATACTTTTTTCCAATCGATAGTCTAATTAGCGTTTTTATGATTATTATTATTACATATTTCAAGAAAGAGATAAATCCTAATTCTAATATTAAATTCTTTTTAAAATCACTTGTTTCACTTTTTTGTTTGATAAATATTCTCAAATAACTCTCTACCGATCGATATATTATTAGCCTTTTAGTTTCATTAAATATTCCAATTGTGATATTTACATTACTTTTATATTTTTTAAGAACAGCGAAAAGATCATGAAAATGTTTCCAGGAACTTTGTTTATAAGAAGCAGGGTATCTCCATACATTTTGACAATCGTCATAAAAAGCATCATATCCATCATCAGCTATACTAAGATATAAATCAATCTCTGGAGCATATATGAAACTATCATGATCATAAAGATAAACTTTAGAGTTCATCTTTTGACGAATAAAAATAGTTTCTGAGGGGGGGGGTACGGCAACCATTGAATATATAAATTTAAAAAAATCGGGACTCTTTATTAATCCATATTTTTCTCTAGTCCTATGTTGATTCCCTGTCGAATATAATCCAACATTATTATTGTTTGACAGATATGTAAAAGCTCTGTTTAGATGTTCAGGTAAAAATTGATCATCCCCTTCAAGCATAGCAATATATTCACCACAAGCAAGTTTTACTGGTCCATTCCAATCATCAAAATTTTTATCAGATTTTTTAAGTTCATAATTAAATTTTTTATTTTTATACGTTTCTGAAGCGAAAAATCTTTCAACCTCTTCTAATGTATTGTCATCACATTTATATACAACAATTTTCACTTCAAAATCTTTAAAGTTTTGGTTAGATAATGAAGTTAAAGTTGAAAATATTGTTTCCCCTCTGTTAAACAAAGGAATACAAACACTGAAAAAAGGACGTTTCAAATCGTTATTTATATTTAATATGATTTATTTATATTTCTTTAAACAATATTTTTTCAATTATTTCTATGCTGTCAAATAAAATTATATTTTTTCTTTTAGGAATATTCGAATAATTTCCATTTTGGTTTGAAAGAAAAACTTGAACCCCTTTTTTAGCAATTAGTTCCGCATATTTTATTTCATCTTCAATATGGAATAAAATTTCGGGAATATTTTTTAATATATCTTCGTTATCTGATTTAAAACAAATAGAATTATAGAAAACGTTGTTTTTTCTTAACCATCTTTCAGTTAATCCTAATAAATTAGGATAGTTAGGATCATGTATAGGTCTAGATGTGAATATAATTATTTCATAATATTTTCTTATTTTTTCTATAAAATTAACGAATTCTTTATTTATTGTTAGGTTTTCCTTGTAATCACTTTCTCTATATAATTTTTTAAGAACTTTATACTTTTCTTCTCCAATTTTATCTTCGATTTCCTCTCTGGAGCAAAATTGGGTATTTAATTTAATATTAACATAATTTATCCAACATACAGGATAATCATTTAATATTCCATCAATGTCAATTGAGATTTTGTTTTTCATATTTATCTTATATTATTTTTTATTTATTTGCATTGCGCCGTTCTAATACTGGAATTAACAATTGAATTTTTTTTTGTCATTAATTCAAGATTTTAGGAGCCCCCAATTGGCATAATATTTAAAAGAGACTCTATTCACTGTTTCGCCTAATCTTGTAAATATTGAACCTGTAGGATACCAAACTACTTCATTACAGTATTATTTATATCATTGATTAGGATTCCCTTCTAATTAAAAAGCTAAAAAGGCATTTTATAAACTATCTTTTTAACTGTAGTAGATTCTATAACTTTTCCCCCAGTTATATGAACTTCTCCGGGAAATAACAACAAAAAATCACCTGTGTTTAAAATTACGGTTTCTTTTACTTCACCTTCAAATAACTGGTAATCATTGTCCTCATCATATTCCATAGTGGGTTTTAGGTTATCAAAACGATTAATTCCAATTAATTCTCTCCCCTCCACTATAAAGTGGATATCAATATTCTTGTTGTGATTTTCAAATTTCGTTAAATCAAAATCTTTGGTTTGATATTCCAGAGGAATAGCTTTTAAAGGTAGTTTCAAATCCATTGGATAATCACCATAAAGTTTTATTGCTTTTTTAAATTTTTCAAATTCCCTATTAATTGAATACCTATTTATGTTTTCTAACTTATCCTTTATCATTATTTATAATATTTTTCTTTTAAGGCCAAAACTTTTTCTCTGTTTTCAGAATAGAATTTATTAATTTTATTTGTGATTTCTAATGGAAGGGCAGCCTGTTTTCTCATACTATGAATTTCAGTAAGTTCAGGATTTTCATTTAAAATTTTCATAACTGATGTTAGACTGGGTATCTGATCAGTAGAGAAGAAATTATATATAGCTTGGATAAACATGTAATCCTCATAATAATCTGTTGTTATCCTGAGATCTGGTTTATTTAAAAAATAATCTATTTCAATTTCTTTAACTTTAAAGAGTTCAGGTCTATTAATTAAAGGGCCCCATATTTCCGTATCTATTTCTTCCTTTATCTCACATACTACTTTTAAAGCTTCAGGACGGATTCCGTAAACCGCACATCCAATAGGCAGTCCTTTAATATGTATAAAGTCATATTTTTCCTGCTTAGCCATATTAACCACTAAATTTGCATGATAAATACTAAACAACGGGTTTTCTCCAGTAATATTTATAATATAATCCAGATCAAAAAAGGTTGCCGCGTCAGATAGCCTTTGTAAAACATCTTCTTCATTTCCCAAATAATAATAGATGTCATTTTTTAAGGCAGCATCTATAAGTGGCTTGTCTTGGGGGTTGTTAGAGGTACATAAAATAATCTCATCTATATTAGATACTAATTTACATCGTTCTACAACCCTTTCAAAAACTGACTTGCCATTTAAATCCAGTAATAATTTTAAGGGTAAACGTGAAGACTTTAATCTTGCCGTAATTAAAAATCCTATTTTCATTTGTTATTAAAATATTGGTTAGTTTCTGCTATATTAAACTTATACTCAACGTTCGTATAACTTATAATTTCATCCTTATCTATATCATTTATTGATTTTGATCCAATTAATAATTCAATATCCTTTTGGGATAAATAAGAACTTTCAGAAGTTCTTTTATATGCTAAATCTTCAAGCGTGATAATCTTATTTTCAGGAATCTTTTTTCTAGCAACGATAGCTTTTTTCATAGGCCCAATGTTCCCATATTTTTTCTCGGCATTAGACATTTCTAACCCTCCTTTACCATTAACTAAAAACATAATCTCACTCAATTCCTTAATTTTTTTCATTCTCTCAATGGAAACTGCAGCTTGAGAATCAATTCGTTTCTCTTCTACATCTAAAGTGAAATGTTTTTCTAAAACATTTACGCCTTTTAATATAGCCGAGACTGTAATTAATTCATTGTTCTCATCTTTAGGGTCTGTGTGATCTGCATAACCTACAGGCAGTCCAAATAAGTTTTGAATTAAATTGATCTTTCTAAAATTAATATCTTTATAATCAGTAGGATAATTTTGGAAACCGTACATTAAAAAAATATCGTTCTTGTTTTGATTCTTTAAATGGTTTATAGCAAAATCTAATTGATCTAATGTTGATCCTCCTACTCCTAACATAACTGTATTACTAAAACAAGCAGATTCGTTTAGTAAAAAAATATCATTGATCCCTGTTGCGTGTAATTCTACCGCCTTCACAGGGCTATTGCACTCTTTATTGATCCATTCCAAGCTTGCAACATCATTGCATAGGGCTATTATATCCAATTGTTTATCATTTGCAAGATTAAACAATTCCTGCCATTCGGAAGCAGAAAATATCCAGCCTTTTGTTGTTTTAAAACCGGGGTGTTCTTGAACGAAATAATCTCCTACATCGAATAATAAATGAAATTTAATTGCATCCAGTTCAAGGGCTGCAGCTGCAAGAATTAATTTTTTTAAATATTTTATTTCTCCCTGATGATGAGATGCTGTTTCACCAATTAGGTATGGTCTTTCTGAAGTTATCATATTTTAATTTAAATGTTTTACAAAATCCTGAGCCTGCTTATAATCTACCGGGCTACCAATATCAATCCAGAATCCAACTATTGGATTATGAATTAAACTGCCACCATCTTTAACTAGATTATCCATTAAATCGGTGATATCATAAAACTCATTTTTGGGAATTTTATTAATCAATTTTTTATTCAATATATATATCCCCGCATTTGAATGATAAACATAAGAGGGTTTTTCTTTAAAATCTATTACCTGATATTCATTTGTTTCAAATACAGCAAAAGGCACATCTACCTTATACTCTGTAGAGGCTACGGCCATATCTGCATTATTTTTTATAATTCCTAAATACAAATCTTCAAAATCTACATTGGTGAACAAGTCACTATTCATTAAAAGCACATGATCTGATTTAAATTCTTCAACCAATGCCAAAGCTCCTGCAGTTCCCAAAAATTCTTTTTCCCAAATGTATTCTATACTAATTCCCTTCTTACTGCCATCACCAAAATAATCCTGGATCTGCTCACCTAGGTATTTTACAGAGATATAGATTTTCTGAATCCCAAATGCTATTAAACGATCAATATTATGTTCTATAATGGGCTTACCTCCCAATAGCAACATTGGCTTAGGAACCTTATCGGTTAAAGGGCTCAAGCGTTTGCCTCTTCCCCCTGCCATAATCATGCATTCCAATGGCAATACCGACTTTATTTTCTCTAAATCTATTATACGTAGCATTCTTTTTTCCTCATCCAGAATGGGTAATATTTTTATATCCTTTTTCCTGTAAGGTCTTAAATCTAAAAATTCCTTTTTATCATATTCGAAAACAAAATTCCTAAAGCAAATATCTCCAACTTTTTTCATTACATCAGATTCAATAACCAAAGATCTCCGAATGTCTCCATCTGTTAATGAACCCAAAACAAATCCATTATTATCCGTTACAAATAATATAAGACGGCTTACATCACGTATTTTATTCAATTTATGAAGCGCGTCAAGAATGGTTTTATCTTTATGAATAAGTATATTTTCGTTTTCCATAATTTAAAATTGAATATCGTAAAAAGATTTTTTTAGGTTGTTTACATTTTGATTTCGCAAAATATCCATTATCTTTTTAACGGCATTTCCAGAACCATATAGCTGTTTCTGGCTTTTAATTTTTGTTCTAAAAGAAATATCAACCGCTTTATAGTGAGCTAAAGTGATGGACTCAATTGTTGGTTCAGTTTGAATAACACTATCCGATAATATGCGTCCTTTTTGTCTGTCCCCAATATTTATTGTTGGAATATTAAAATACGGAACTTCAGCAATTCCGCTGGATGAATTACCCAAAACAATATCAATATGCCTTAAAGCAGATAGATAACGCAATTGTCCCAGGGATTTAAAAGATATTGACCGGTTTTGGTTTTCATTTACGAATTGTTCTATCATTTGATTTATTACACTCCCATTCTTATCAGAATTGGCATGAGTAAATATAAAATGTGTATCTTTCAATGAGCCTAAGACATCTAAAATAGCTTTAAACTGACCCTGAGCCGATTGATTTTCTAATGTAACAGGATGAAATGTAATTAGAATATTATTCTTACCTAATTTAAAATTAATCGATTTTTCAAACTCATTTTTATTTAGAAGAACCAAATTCTTTATAGAATCTATCCCGATGGATCCTACATTGAAAACACGATCAGGATGTTCTCCCAGCTGAATGATCCTTCGACGATAAATTTCCGTTGAGGCAAAATGCAAGTAACTCATTTTCGTGATTGCATGTCTTATACTTTCATCATAAGCACCTTCCGTAGTTTCACCACCGGAAATATGAACTATTGGAATATTGACTATCATTGCAGCAGTTGCCGCAGCCAACATTTCTGTACGATCTCCTAAAATGACAACCATATCGGGATATAATTCATTCAAAGCATCTGCAAAACCAATCATCGCCAAACCAACAGATTTAGTTATTCCCACGGCTGAATCTGAAGAAAGCAAGCATTCTACTTTTTTATCTATTTTAAAACCTTTCTTTTTAATTTCATCAACAGTATATCCAAATTCAGGAGAAAGATGCATCGCTGTTACAATAAGTTGCAATTCCATTTCCTGATCATTTTGGATTTCAGACATTAATGGACTCAATAATCCAAACTCTGCCCGTGTGCCAGTTATTACTGCTATTCTTTTCAAATTAATTCTATTAAATCGTCATACTGAAAATCCTTTATTGCCGTTTTACCAATAATCTCATCCCATCTCATAGGATTTATACCTATACCAGGACGCTTAACAGTAAGATTCTTTTCGTTGAAAATTTCTCCTTTTTTAATAAATCTGGAAGCAGTTATACTTTTTCGGGCTATAGGTTTATTTTTAGCTTCTGATGGGGATTCTTCTTTTAATCCTGATCCTGATATCGCTTTTTCTATATTTCGAATAGCAGTAATCATGGCTTTTAGTTCATTTGGCTCTAAAGACGCTTTGTGATCTGGTCCGGAAAAATTTCTGTCCAAGGTAAAATGCTTTTCAATTACTTTTGCACCTAGGGCAACCGCGGCAATTGAGACCTCAGTTCCCAAGGTGTGATCAGAATAACCAACATTTGTTCCTAATTCCTTTTGAATATGAATCATTGCCATTAAATTCACATCTTCCATAGGAGTTGGATATTCGGTATTACAATGTAATATTATTATGTTATCCCTTTTAATACCATTTTTTAAAAAAACATTAAAGGCATTTTTAATTTCATCCATTGAAGCCATGCCTGAGGACATAATAATTTTGTCAAAATTCTGAGCGACTTTTCTTAAATAGGGAAGATTAGTTATTTCACCTGAGGGCATCTTAAAAAAATCCATATTTAATTTAGATAGCAAATCAATTGACACTAAATCGAAAGGAGTTGAAAGAAATTTTATCCCAATTTCGTCACAATATAATTTTAAAGGTTTATAATCTGATAATGGCAAATGAATTTTGCGTGTCATTTCCAATTGTGTCTCATCACTATTTGTTGTTCCTAATTGATATTCTGCCTTAGTCGCATATTTTGAAACAACTAATTCCGGAACGGCAGTTTGAAACTTAACGTAATCAGCTCCTGCTTCTTTAGCCTTAACTACCATTTTTTTTGCCAGTTCATAATCTCCATTGTGATTAACCCCTGCTTCTGCAATAATAATAACTTTATCTTTTTTCATTTATGTTTTTTCTTCAAATGATCCATAATTTCATTCCAGTTATTTTCAAATTTTAACGCACGATCATCTATCCAAACATCTCCAATGGGTTTTCCCATAACAAGTTGATGATATTTAATTTTATGAGTTTTTAACCAGTCCGTAGTCATTTCGAATTCCATCCACGTACGTGCAGTATAAATTACTATAATATTACCTTGATCATACAATTTGTTGACTGATTCAACTGCAAGCTCCTTGGGTTTTGCAAGGCTGCGACTATATGTTTTTTCCTCGGTACATATTGTACCATCCATGTCAATTATTATTTGCATAAAATATTATTTCTTTAAAATATCTGGTCATTAGTGTGTTTTCTTTCCAATAATTTATTGGGGCAATTGGTATACCTAAATATTCATCTATCATTAATCCTAATATATCAGCACCTGCTTCTATACTAGCAATTACTCCTCCACCTAAACGGGGATTTATTTCCATGACATATATTTGATCATTAGACAAATCTTTGATAAATTGAATTGTAATAGGGCCGGTAAATTCTTCTAAAAGAAGAATTTTCTTTGACAAATCGATAACAGTATTTTCTTTTACTGTTATTGTTCTTACTGATTCCCCTCCAGCTGTTTCAATTCTTATTCTAGGAACTACAGACATTATTTCCTGTTTACTATTCACAAAACAATCAACTGTATATTCTGTGCTATTCGAAATGTAATGTTGTAATAGATATTTATCTAAATATTCAATTTTATCAAGCTCCTCCTTATCGTAAATTACTTTTATACCTTTAGATGCTGAACCAGTGATTGGCTTTAATATTACAGGGAATTCGATAGAGTTTTTAGTGAATGTTTTTGGAACAGGAATATCATTTTCTCCAAACCATTTTGCTGATAGCTTTTTGTCAAACATTATTTGACAAATATTTTTTGAACTACAAGGAATATACAATTCAGGGAGAATTTGTTTTAAGTTTCCAGCTACTTCAACGGCAGGATCTACAAACGGTAATATCATATGGATGTTATGAGTTTTTATTGTCTCGCATAAATGAAACAATAGCTTTTCATCATCCCATCGCAAGCCAAGTATTACCTTAGAAACAATCGAAATTGGAACCTGTAATGTAAGCTCATAAGAAAATACGGATACTTCAATATGCCTTGAACGTCCGTATTTTTTTAAGTGTTCAGCTACAGAGACTCTTTTTGCCCCCCCTAGAAATAGTATGTTTAATTCTTCATTCATCATTGTTTTATAATTTATTCATCAAAACACTGCTTGGTAAATTCACAATTCTATCCGCCAAAAATTTGGCATTCACCTGTTCATCTTTTAAACAATCCAGATACATTGGTAATCTAAACATCAATTCCCAAATAGGCCGGGTCATTACTTTTGCTTCATTAGTTTCTTTTAAAAATAAATCCCTGGCATTCCTGTTTTCAAGCTCTACACACATCAACCAATAATTGGCTTTTGTTTCCGGCAATTCAGTCTTGAATTTAACATCTGATCCTTTAAAGAATTCTTCATATTTTTTTCCCAACTCCCTCTTTTTTTCAAGGAACCAGTTAAGCTTTTCAAGCTGTGCACAAGCCAGGGCTGCGTTGAGATTTGGCATTCTATAATTATACCCCAACTCATCATGAATAAATTCGTATGCATGAGATTGCTTTGCTGTAGTTGTTAAATATTTTGCCTTAATTCCCAAGGCATCGTTATTTGTAACAATTGCTCCGCCTCCTCCACTAGTCACTATTTTGTTCCCATTAAAGGAGAAAACCCCTAATTCACCAAAACTACCAGTTGGTTGCTCTTTATATTCACTACCCAAAGATTCCGCGGCATCTTCAACTACTGGAATTTTCCAATATGAACAAATTTTGATCAATTCATCAATTCGAACTGGAAAGCCAAAGGTATGCATAGGTAAACAAGCTGCTATTTTATTACCTGTTTTTTTATTATAACATCCATTTTCCCGAAGTTCTCCATATTCTTCCAAAAAAGTTCGAACCGCATTGGGAGATAAGCCCATTGTATCAAGATCAACATCTATAAAAATAGGTTTGGCTCCATTATAAGCAATTGCATTGGCTGTAGCCACAAAAGTAAGAGCTTGGGTTAAAACTTCATCTCCAAAGTTAACACCTACTAAACGCAAAGCAACCTGAATTCCCGAAGTTCCGTTAACAACCGCAACCGCCTTTTTTGTTTGGGTAATCCCCTGCATCATTTCTTCAAACTTATCTACATAAGCACCCACTGAAGAAACAAATGTAGTATCGATGGTATCCAGAAGGTATTTTTTTTCGTTTCCTACAAAACGTGGTTCTTGAAGCGAAATAAAATCCTGAGACTGGTATATTTCTCGTATAAATGAGATGGTATTTTTAATTTCTGACATTACATTTTTTAATCTAAATATTTTCCAGTTTCCTTATGTCAAAAGACAGGGACTATTTATTAAACTAAGATACAGTTTTTTATCTTAATGATTCTTCTTTATCATCCAAATCATTATAACTGTTTCACTAATTCCTACTCAAAATAATTCAACGTCGTATAACCACCATCTTTTAAATACTGGTCTTTTTGCATCAATTTTATATCACTCTGCATCATTTCTTTCACCAAAGCAGGTAAATCATATTTGCATTCCCAACCTAGTTTGGTTTTAGCTTTTGTAGTGTCGCCTATTAATAAATCAACTTCCGTAGGCCTGAAATATTTTGGGTCAACGGCCAGTACTTTTTGCCCAATTGTTGGTTGAGACTTGTGGTAGTCCTTCACACTATCCTTCGATACTTGGGTGATATTACCAGTTACTTTTAAGTATTTTTCTTGGTTAATACTTTTTATAATAGCCGTTTCATTGATGCCTTCGCCTTTAAACTCTAATTCAATACCGACTTCGGCAAAACTCAGACGAACAAATTCTCTTACTGGTGTGGTTTTACCCGTGGCAATTACCCAATCTTCTGCTTCATCGGCCTGTAAAATCATCCACATCATACGTACATAATCTTTAGCATGACCCCAATCGCGTTTTGCATCTAAGTTTCCTAAATACAATTTATCCTGTAAGCCTAATGCAATACGGGAAGTAGCTCTTGTAATTTTACGTGTCACAAAAGTTTCACCACGAATGGGTGATTCATGGTTAAATAAAATTCCGTTGCAGGCATACATTCCATAAGCTTCTCTGTAATTTACAGTAATCCAGTAGGCATACATTTTCGCCACTGCATAAGGAGAACGTGGGTAAAATGGCGTGGTTTCGGATTGTGGTACTTCCTTCACTTTTCCATATAATTCAGAAGTTGAAGCCTGATAAACACGGGTCTTTTTTTCCAATCCCAATAAACGAACGGCATCTAAAATACGCAGTGTTCCCAATCCATCTGCATTTCCGGTATATTCAGGCACCTCAAAAGAGACTGCCACATGGCTCATTGCAGCCAAATTATAAATTTCATCAGGTTGGATGTCTTTTATTAGTCGAATAAGGTTGGTGCTATCGGTCATATCCCCATAATGTAAAATAAAGTTTTGGTTTTCTACATGGGGATCTTGGTATAAATGGTCAATTCTATCGGTATTAAATAAGGAAGAACGTCTTTTAAGTCCGTGAACTATGTATCCTTTTTTTAGTAAGAACTCACTTAGATAGGCGCCATCTTGGCCTGTTACACCAGTTATGAATGCTATTTTTTGTTTATCCATTTTTTTTTCTTTTATATTCTACAAATTCCTAGTCGAGCTAAGGATAACGTATTTCTTCTTTAGTCATTACAAGAGGCTTTTGAAAAAAGACGTGGCAATCTGTTTACTATTATTGTTCCCAGCTACTGTAGATACAGTTTGCCGCGTCAGCTTACCTCGACTACGCTAAGCAATCCTCCTTGTAATGAAGATGAAGCCAAAAAATTTTATATTATTGTTTTACTTTTCTTTATATCTTCTAAATTCTCCAAGAACCAGTCATAGGTCTTTTGGATACCTTGTTCCAAATTTAGTTGGGGTTTCCATCCCAAATTATACATTTTTGAAACATCCAATAATTTTCTTGGTGTACCATCGGGTTTAGTAGCGTCCCAAATAATTTCTCCCTTATGTTTTGTGATTTTCTGGATAGTTTCGGCCAATTCCTTGATGGACAAATCTTCTCCGGTTCCTATGTTGTATAGGGATTCAGGAAGCTTTTTTTCTAAGGCAAAAATCACGGCTTCCGCCATATCGTCCACAAACAGAAATTCTCTCATAGGAGTTCCGCTTCCCCATAGTTTTACAGGCACATGATTATTTTCCTTTGCTTCGTGAAACTTTCGCAACATCGCAGGCAATACATGAGAAGTGTTTAAATCAAAATTGTCATGCGTACCGTATAAATTGGTAGGCATTAGACTTATATAATCCTTTCCGTATTGTTTTCTGATGGCCTCACAAGCTTTTAAGCCAGAAATTTTAGCAATGGCGTACCATTCGTTGGTAGGTTCTAACGGACCTGTTAATAAATATTCCTCATTTAAAGGCTGTGCTGCCAATTTTGGATAGATGCAAGAACTTCCCAAAAAAATAAATTTTTTAATACCAGCTTGCAATGCCGAATCTATTAAATTATTTTGAATCTGCATGTTTTCCATAAGAAATTGATATGGATAATTGTTGTTTGCAAATATGCCACCCACTCTTGCAGCCGCATTAATTATCACTTCGGGTTTTTCTTTGTTTATAAAGTCTTTTACCACTTTTTGATTTCTTAGATCAAGGTCTTTACTGCTAGCTCCAATTATGTTATTATACCCTTTAGCAACAAGTGTTCTCCAAATGGCGCTACCTACCATCCCTTTGTGGCCTGCAATATATATTTTTAAATTTTTATCAATCATATTATTTTATAATAAATTGGATTTTATTGTTTCTAAATATTGGTATATTGTTTGGACTGACTTTTACGCGACAAAAGCCATAACCTGCTCCCAACTTATACTGCAAGAGTGACATAGTTGATTAATTTTGCTTCATCTTAGCTTGATTTTTGAAAATAGTTATTTATTAGTCACCCCACAAAAATCCAATACTACTTTGTCTTTGGCAATTTCAAGATTTTTAAACTGATTATGTGCTACTAAAAACACAATAATATCAGCATTCTCAATTGCAGTTTTATAATCAGTTAACTTAAAAACTGAATGAAAATCAATATTTGGTTCAACGATATAGTGTTCTTCATTATTTGATTTTTGTAATACTTTTTGAGCAATATACTTAGCAGGAGATTCTCTCAAATCATCAATATTTGGTTTAAATGCTAATCCCATTAATGCTGTAACTGGCTTTCTGCCGTGTTTTAATTCAAATTGAAGTTTCTCATTTTGAATCTTCTCAGCACACCAGAATGACTTGTAATTATTTACCTCACGAGCAGTCCCTATTATTTTAGACTCCATTGGATAATCAGAAACAATGAAATAAGGATCCACAGCGATGCAATGTCCACCTACTCCACAACCTGGCTGCAAAATATTTACTCTTGGGTGTTTGTTTGCAAGATTGATTAGTTCCCAAACATTAATGTCAGCCTTATCGCATATTAAAGAGAGTTCGTTAGCAAAAGCTATTTGAACATCTCGAGAAGAATTTTCTACTAGTTTGCACATCTCAGCAGTACGAGCATTAGTTCCGTGCAAATCACCTTTTACATACTTTCTGTAAAATGAGATTGCTTTTTTGGTAGAGATCTCATCGACACCTCCAATAACTCGATCATTTTCAACGAGTTCATGCATAACATTACCTGGTAATACTCTTTCAGGGCAATAGGCGATATGAACAGCTTCTTCCAGCTCCGGCCTTGATGCAAATATTAGTTCCTGCATTTTATCAGTTGTGCCAATCGGTGAGGTCGACTCAATGATGTATAAATCTCCCTCCTTCAGGAGTGGGATAATTCCTTTTGTAGCAGCTTCAACAAATGAAATATCTGGCTCATGATTGCCTTTAAATGGAGTAGGAACTACTATTAGAAATACATCTGCTGAACTAGCTTTGGTAGATGCTTCAAAAAAGCCATTAGAAACAGCTTTTGAAACAATATTTTCTAAATCAGGTTCTACAATATGAATCTTCCCTTGATTAATAGTATCAACAACTTTTTGGTTTATATCAACACCTAAGACATTCGTTCCATGTGATGCTATGAGTGCTGAGGTTGGCAATCCTATATATCCTAATCCTATAGTTACAACTTCTGGTTTCATTATTCTATATTTTTAATAAAGTCTACAATTCTTTTTGATGCCAGCCCGTCACCATAGGGATTGTGAAGTTTTGACATTTTTTCAAGGTTTTCGTTATTGTTTAATAAGTCCAATGCTTTAGAAACAATCAAATCTTCATCAGTACCTACTAGCAAAACTGTTCCGGCTTCAACAGCTTCTGGTCTTTCGGTCGTATCTCTCATTACTAAAACTGGTTTCCCTAAACTTGGAGCTTCTTCTTGAACACCTCCACTGTCTGTGATAATAATTTTAGATCTATTCATTAGCCAAATAAAATCTTGATAGGCTAAAGGATCTATTAAAATTATATTATTAATTCCAGATAAGATTCTATTAACTGGCTCCTGTACTTTTGGATTCAAATGAACAGGGTAAATAATTAAACGATTTGTATCATCTTCAGCGATTCGTTTTAAAGCTTTACAGATTCTTTCAAATCCGCCACCATGATTCTCTCTTCGGTGTCCTGTGACTAAAACTACTTCTTGATTTCCTATTTGTTTAAGGAGGTCTTGAATTAATTGACTGGGATTTTCATTAACTTTTTCAACAGATTTAATCAAAGCATCAATCACAGTATTTCCAGTAACCAATATTGAACTATCAGAAATGTTTTCTTGAAGTAAGTTCTTTTTTGAAGTTTCAGTAGGAGCGAAATGATAATCACAAATCCTTCCAGTAATTTGACGGTTTATTTCTTCTGGAAAAGGAGATAGCTTATTGTTTGTTCTGAGTCCCGCTTCTACATGACATACTTTTGCTCCAGAATAAAAACTAGCAATTGAACCTGCCATTGTCGTAGTAGTGTCTCCATGAACAAATACATAGTCTGGAGTAAATTTTTCAAGAATTGGCTTTAGAGATTCAATAATAGTAGCTGTTAAGCCATATAAATTTTGTCCTGGCTTCATTAAATCTAAATCGTAATCAGGTTTGATTTCAAAAAAATCTAATACCTGATCTAGCATTTCTCGGTGTTGCGCTGTTACACAAACTCTAGTATCAAAAGCGTCTGGATGCTTTTGAAATTCTTTGACTAGTGGAGCCATTTTAATTGCTTCTGGTCTAGTTCCAAAAATTAATAATATCTTTTTCACTAACTTTTTGTGTATTTTTCTCGACTACCTCCAGTAGTTCCAAATTTAATATCTATAATGTTCTGGTTTATAAGGTCCCTCTTGTGTAACCCCAATATAATCCGCTTGATCTTTTCGTAAATCAGTTAGTTCAACACCAATTTTAACTAAGTGTAATTTTGCTACTTTTTCATCTAAATGTTTTGGTAACATATAGACTTTGTTTTCATAAACATCTGCATTATTCCAAAGTTCTATTTGTGCCAAAGTTTGGTTGGTAAATGAGTTAGACATTACAAAACTTGGGTGTCCTGTTGCACAACCTAAGTTTACTAAACGTCCTTCTGCTAACAAAATAATATCTTTACCATTAATAGTATACTTGTCAACCTGTGGCTTAATTTCTACTTTCTCGCTATTGTTATTTAAATAAGGAACATCAATTTCATTATCAAAGTGTCCAATATTACAAACTATAACTTTATCTTTCATTGCTTCAAAGTGCTCACCTCTAACAATTCCTTTATTTCCTGTTGTTGTAATTACGATATCTGCGTTGGCAACAACAGTTTCTAGTCTTTTAACCTCAAAACCATCCATAGCTGCTTGTAATGCACAAATTGGGTCTATTTCTGTAACCGTAACAATAGAACCTGCGCCTTTAAATGACGCTGCTGTACCTTTCCCAACATCTCCATAACCACAAACTACTACTCTTTTTCCTGCTAACATAATATCTGTTGCTCTACGAATTGCATCTACTGCAGATTCTTTACAACCGTACTTATTATCAAACTTAGATTTGGTTACAGAATCATTAATATTAATAGCTGGCATTGGTAGCGTTCCGTTTTTAACTCTTTCGTAAAGTCTATGAACCCCTGTAGTGGTCTCTTCTGACAAACCATTAATACCTGCAGCTAATTCTGGATATCTATCTAAAACCATATTGGTTAAATCTCCACCATCATCTAAAATCATATTTAATGGTTTTTTGTCTTCTCCAAAAAATAAAGTTTGTTCTATACACCAGTCAAATTCTTCTTCGTTCATTCCCTTCCAAGCATAAACAGCAGTTCCTGTTGCAGCAATTGCAGCAGCAGCCTGATCTTGTGTAGAAAAAATATTACAAGAACTCCAGGTAACTTCTGCACCTAAAGCCTGTAAGGTTTCAATTAAAACAGCCGTCTGAATTGTCATATGCAAACAACCTGCAATTCTTGCTCCTTTTAAAGGCTGAGAATCTCCATACTCTTCTCTTAAACTAATTAAACCTGGCATTTCTGCCTCTGCTAATTCAATTTCTTTTCTACCCCAGTCCGCTAAAGAAATATCTTTAACTTTAAATGGTACATACGCTGTATTTTTGCTCATAATTATTGTATATTAAATTCATTTTTTATTTTATTAACGTAATCTAACTTTTCCCAGGTAAAAGTTTCTATTTCATGTGAAACACTTTCCCCCATAGGATTGGTAAAAGTAATTGTTTTAATTTCTGGTGTTCTACCCATATGTCCATAAGCAGCAGTGTCTGAATAAATAGGTGTTCTTAATTTTAAACGTTTTTCTATAAAGTAAGGACGCATATCAAAAATTTCTTCTACTTTTTTACTGATTTCTCCGTCAGTCAAATCAACTGTTGCAGTTCCATACGTTTCTACATTTATACTCGTTGGTTTTGCCACCCCAATGGCATAAGAAACCTGCACTAAAACTTCTTTACATAAACCAGCTGCAACTAAGTTTTTAGCAATATGTCTTGTAGCATAAGCACCAGATCTATCTACTTTACTTGGGTCTTTTCCAGAAAAAGCGCCTCCACCATGTGCACCTTTTCCCCCATAAGTGTCTACAATAATTTTACGCCCTGTTAGACCAGTATCTCCATGCGGACCTCCAATAACAAAAATTCCTGTTGGATTGATATGATAGGTGATATCATCTGTAAACAATTGTTGAATATGAACTGGTAATTTTGCAATTACTCTTGGTATCAAAATTTCTATAATATCTTTTTTAATTTTTGATAGCATTACTTCTTCAGATGCATCAAAATCATCATGTTGTGTAGAAATAACAATAGCATCTATTCTTTGAGGTATGTTATCATCAGAATACTCAATGGTAACTTGGCTTTTTGCGTCAGGCCTTAAGTAGGTAATATCTGAATTTTCTCTACGGATCTCTGCCAATTCTTTTAAAAGTCTGTGAGACAATTCCAAAGCTAAAGGCATGTAGTTTTCGGTTTCATCGGTAGCATACCCAAACATCATACCTTGGTCTCCTGCACCTTGATCTTCAGGGTTTGCTCTATCTACGCCTTGATTTATGTCTGGAGATTGCTCATGGATTGCAGATAGAACTCCACAAGAATTACCATCAAACATATATTCACTTTTTGTGTAACCAATTTTATTAATAACATTTCTAGCAATTTGTTGCACATCTAAATACGTTTTAGATTTTACTTCACCTGCTAAAATTACCTGGCCAGTAGTCACTAGGGTTTCACAAGCTACTTTACTAGACTTGTCAAATGCTAAAAAGTTATCGATTAATGCATCTGATATTTGATCTGCAACTTTATCTGGATGTCCTTCAGAAACACTTTCTGAAGTAAATAAATATGACATAATATTCTTCTTTTATTAAATTATTAAAATATAGCAGATGCTATTTTTTTTATGTTGTCTGATTTTCCCATTGAATAATAATGTAAAACAGGTACTCCTGCTTCTAGTAACTCTTTAGACTGTTGAATCGCCCATTCAATACCTACTTGTCTAACCTCTTTGTTTGTTTTACAATTTTGTACTGCTTTAATTAATGCCTCTGGCAAATCTATTCTAAATACTTGAGGTAATAACTGTAAGTGTCGTGTTACAGCTATAGGCTTAATTCCTGGAATAATAGGCACATCTATTCCTATCTCTTTTGCAGCATTTACAAAGTCAAAATATTTTTTATTATCAAAAAACATTTGAGTTACTATATAATCTGCACCTGCATCTACTTTTTCTTTTAAATGCTTTAGGTCTGTTTGCATAGAAGGTGACTCTAAATGTTTTTCTGGATAACCAGCAACACCTATGCAAAAATTAGATTTGTGGTTTGTTTCAATTATATCATGTAAATACTTACCAGAATTTAAATCATTAATCTGAGTAACTAAATCTTTAGCGAATGGGTGACCCCCATTTGTCTTTTCAAAATACTTTTGGTGACTCATAGCGTCCCCTCTTAAAGCCATAACATTTTGAATTCCTAAATAGTCACAATCAACTAGTAAATATTCCGTTTCTTCTTTTGTAAAACCACCACATAAAACGTGGGGAACAGTATCAACATCATATTTATGTTTGATTGCAGCACAAATACCTAATGTTCCTGGACGGGTCCGTGTTATTTTTCGATCTAACAAACCATCACCCTTATCAACATAAACATACTCTTCCCTTGATGTAGTCACGTCTATAAAAGGAGGATTAAATTCCATTAAAGGATCTATATTGTCATACAATTCTTGAATATTATTTCCTTTTTTAGGTGGAATAATTTCGAAAGAAAATAATGTTTTGTTTTTAGTTTTTTTTAAGTGCTCTGTTATTTTCATATTTACTGAATATTTTCAGTTTTGTGTTGATTTTTATCTAAACCCTAACTATTTATTATTAAGCATCTAACTTTTCCCACATTTTATCTGAGTTCAATCTAAAAGATCCAATATAGTCAAAACTACATTGATTTGGTTTAATGATAGATAAAAAAGATTCTGCCTTACTATTATTATATAAATGATATACTTCACCTATATTAGGTTCAAAACTAAATTTCGAATTATACACTAAATCATTATATTGAAATTTTTGCATTAATTGCTCATACTCACTTCTAACTTCTTCAAACTTAGATTGAAATTGCTTATTCACGCGCTGCACACCATCATTACGCCAAGTTGCAGTATTTAAAGGCTTTATTACTGGAGAACTTGCAGAAGTTCCATAAGGTTTTAATGCAGCATCATATCGTTGAGTCTCTTCATTAAAAACTACTAAATCTGGTTTTTTTTCTTTTTTCATTATAGAGCAATAAATAATTGATTTATTCTGCTAAATTCGGATGTAACCATTTTTTAGCTTTTGACTTACTAATTCCCTTTCGATCTGCATAATCTTCGAGTTGATCACTTGTGATTTTTCCCAAACCAAAATATTTGGCTTCTTTATGTGCAAAATAATACCCTGAAACTGCAGCAGCAGGCCACATTGCTTTGCTTTCTGTTAATTGTACTCCGATTTTATTTTCTACGTCTAATACACTCCAGATGGTGTCTTTTTCTAAATGATCGGGGCAAGCAGGATAACCTGGTGCAGGTCGAATACCTTTGTAACTCTCTTTTATTAAATCTTCATTGTTTAAAACTTCATCTGTAGCATACCCCCAATGTTTTGTTCTAATTTGTTTATGTAAATATTCTGCAAAGGCTTCTGCAAACCTGTCAGCTATCGCTTGCGCCATAATAGCATTATAGTCATCCTCTTTGGCTTTGTAACTCTCTGCCAATTCTTGTGCGCCAAAAATACCAACACAAAATGCACCCATATAATCTGTTTTTTCTGTTTCTTTTGGTGCAATAAAATCGGCTAGTGCTAAATTAGGTATACCCTCTCTTTTCTTAAGTTGTTGTCTTAAAGTTCTAAAAACTGCAATTTCTTTGCCTTTTCTCTGAACTGAAATATCGTCTTCATTTACTGTATTGGCTTCGAACAAGCCAAATACAGCTTTAGGTTTTAACAGTTGTTTTGCAATGATTTGCTCAATCATGACTTGTGCTTCTTGAAATAAAATAGATGCTTGCTCACCTACTATTTTATCAGATAAAATAGCTGGAAACTTGCCATGTAAATCCCAACTTCTAAAAAACGGACTCCAATCTATAAACGGAACTAATTCTTTTAAACTTAGTTGTTCTAAGGTTTGAATTCCAAGTTCGTTTGGCTTTTTTATTTCTGAGGTATTCCAATCAATTTTATATTTGCGTTTGCGAGCTTCATCTATAGCGATGTATGATTTTTCCTTTCCACGTTTTAGAAACTTGGTTCTAAATTGGTCATAATCTTTTTTCAATTTTGCAGTATATAAATGGCTTGATTTTTTGTTTAATAAATCTCCTACAACTGTTACTGCTCTTGAGGCATCATTAACATGCACTACTGCATTATTATATTGTGTATCTATTTTAACAGCGGTATGTGCTTTTGATGTTGTTGCACCACCAATTAATAAAGGAACATCAAAATTTTGACGTTGCATTTCTTTCGCTAAATACACCATTTCATCTAAGGATGGAGTTATCAAACCACTTAAACCGATAGCATCTACTCTTTCATCTATAGCTGTTTGTATAATTTTTTCTGGAGGAACCATCACTCCTAAATCTACAATTTCATAATTATTACACGCTAAAACAACACTCACAATATTTTTACCAATATCGTGTACATCTCCTTTTACAGTTGCCATTAAAATTTTACCAACAGGTTCTGATTTGTCTGATTTTTCAGCTTCAATAAACGGATTTAAGTACCCAACCGCTTTTTTCATCACTCTTGCAGATTTTACCACTTGAGGCAAAAACATTTTTCCTGCCCCAAATAAATCACCTACTACATTCATACCAATCATTAAATGACCTTCTATGACTTCGATAGGTGCATCAGCTTCTTGTCTTGCTTGCTCTACGTCTTCTATAATAAAAGCGTCAATCCCTTTTACTAAGGCATGTGTAATTTTTTCTTGCAATGAATTTTCCCTCCAAGATACATCTGCACCAGCTTCTTTTTTAGACCCTTTTACAGTTTCTGCAAAATCTAATAGACGTTCAGTGGCATCTTCTCTTCTGTCTAAAATTACGTCTTCTACGTGCTCTAATAAATCTTTTGGAATATCATCATAAACCTCTAACAAAGCAGGATTTACGATACCTATATTCATTCCATTTTTTATGGCATGATATAAAAATACAGAATGCATTGCTTCACGAACACCATTATTTCCTCTAAACGAAAAAGACACATTTGAGACACCACCACTAACAGAGACATTGGGTAAGTTTTCTCTCACCCATCTTGTGGCTTCTATAAAATCGATAGCGTTTTTTTTGTGTTCATCCATCCCTGTTGCAACAGGAAAAATGTTTAAATCAAAAATAATATCTTCGGATGCAAAATTTACTTTATTGACTAAAATATCATAAGAACGTTTTGCAATTTCGATGCGCCTTTCATAATTATCTGCTTGCCCAACTTCGTCAAAAGCCATTACAATTACGGCTGCTCCATAACGTTTTATTTGGGTGGCTTCCCAAATGAATTTTTCTTCTCCTTCTTTTAACGAAATGGAGTTTACCACACATTTTCCTTGTACCACTTGAAGTCCAGCTTCTATAATTTCCCACTTGGAACTATCAATCATTATTGGAACTCTACAAATATCGGGCTCTGCTGCAATTAAATTTAAGAACCGAACCATAGCTTCTTTTCCGTCAATTAATCCGTCATCAAAATTAATATCTATAATTTGTGCACCACCATCTACTTGATGTCTTGCAATATCTAGGGCTTCATCAAATTTTTCTTCTTTAATTAAACGTAAAAACTTACGCGAACCTGCTACATTTGTTCGTTCTCCAACGTTTATAAAATTGCTGTTCTCGTTTAAGATTAGCGGTTCTAATCCAGACAAACGCATGTATTTTGTTTGCTTCACTTTCATTAGTGTACTTTTTCTAAAACTTTACGAGGTTTATATTTAGCAGCAATATTTGCGATCACTTTTATATGTTCTGGAGATGTTCCACAACAACCACCAATAATATTGATTAAATTTTTCTTTAAATATTCTTCTATTTGCTCGCCCATTTCTTCTGGAGTTTCATCATATTCACCAAATGCATTTGGTAAACCTGCATTGGGATGAGCAGAAATTGCAAAGTTTGTTTTATTAGCAATCGCTTCTAAATGAGGTTGTAATAAATTGGCTCCTAAAGCACAATTAAAACCAACTGATAGTAAGGGTATATGAGAAACAGAAATTAAAAAAGCTTCTGCTGTTTGGCCTGATAAAGTTCTGCCTGATGCATCTGTAATGGTACCACTTAACATGGTTGGAACTTCTATATTTCTTTCGTCTTTTACTTCTTCTATCGCAAATAAAGCTGCTTTTGCATTCAAGGTATCAAAAACAGTTTCTACCAATAATAAATCTGCTCCACCATCTAATAAAGCTTCTACTTGTTGTTTATAAGCAATTCTTAATTCGTTAAAAGTAATCGCTCTATAACCAGGATCATTCACATCTGGTGACATACTAGCAGTTCTATTCGTAGGGCCTATAGAACCTGCAACAAAACGCGGCTTGTGCGGTTCTCTTGCTGTAAATTCTAAAGCAACTTCTTTAGCAATCTTCGCAGATTGGTAGTTTAATTCGTAAACCAAATCTTGCATTTGATAATCGGCCATTGCTATGGTAGTTCCAGAAAAAGTATTGGTTTCTACAATATCTGCACCAGCCTCAAAATATTTAGCATGAATCGTTTTTATTGCTTCTGGTTGGGTTAATGATAACAAATCATTATTACCTTGTAAAGAGGTTGGGTACTCTTTAAAGCGTTCTCCTCTAAAATCTTCTTCGGTAAATTTATAGGCTTGCAACATCGTCCCCATTGCACCGTCTAGCACAAGAATTCTGTTTTTTAATTCTTTCTCAATACTCATCTATACTATTATCTTTTCCTCGACTACCACCGGTAGTCTGTTTTGTTTGTATGTATTGTTGTTCGTTGGTCGATGTTCGATGTTCGATGTTCGATTTTCGATGGT
>Ga0209532_1000472_pt1 | contig 34565 bp, 30 predicted proteins | sample COG_02_FD_184746 | JGI IMG/M metagenome (GOLD analysis project Ga0209532, IMG submission 184746) | Pelagic Microbial community sample from North Sea - COGITO 998_met_02 (SPAdes) (version 2) | ecosystem: Environmental > Aquatic > Marine > Neritic zone/Coastal water | place: Helgoland, sampling... | reverse complement strand
CGAGGCGCTGGTACGCTTCCTCCGTTTCTTCAGAAGGGTGTTCCAGCATAGCCCGTTGTAGCGAGGTTTTTTGATCTTGCTGTATAAAGAAATGGAGCGCGTATATGAGCACAAGGGGACAGTTTAAATGGTTTGGTGCTACAAAGATATAGGTTTGCGGAGAATTTGAAAACGCTAGGATAAGTTTACAAGCGCTAGGATAAGTTTAGGGACACTAAATCACGACTATTGATTTTGTTTGACACATAATGAGTATTAATAAGCATTAATAAACACTAATAATAATCTCAAACGAGACACTCAAATCCATGTTGTGAAAAATGTCCATAAAATGCACGAAAAGAGTCTTTTGCATAATTGAAAAATTCTATTTTAGCTGTCAAACAAAAACCAATAAACATGAAGCGACTTTTACTCGCTCTTGTGCTGCTATTTGCAGTAACAGGTTCTGTGTCTGTGAAGGCACAATCGAAAGAAGCGTCGGACAGTGCGGTTATTGCACAGTTGAAAGCCGACCAGTACAATCAACTCAAACGTTTGGTCTATCTCGAAGCTGCGCACAAAGCGATGATGGCAGATATGGAGTCGTTAGCAGCGCAGTCGGATGAAACGGCTGCCTCTGTACAGGAGACTTTAGAACGTTTGGCACAATCTGAACGTGCGATCAATGCCACGTTAGAGACGTTTGCCCAGAAATTTGATGATCAAAACAAAACCATTGCTGATGTGCAAGAGGTGTTGGATTCGAAGATGAATCAAATGCTTCTTTACATAGGTGTCGGAATAGTTGCCGCGCTTGTGTTGATGTTCATTGTTGCGAAATCTGCGGCAGCATCGGCTGTGAAGAAACATGAAACGAATTGGAATGCGTTCCAAGAACACCTATTAAAATCTAAATAACCAGTACTGAGATTATGGAAAACAAAGGAAAACTCAAGCCGCTAACGTTCCTCTATGGATTTGGTGCCGCTGTGGTACTTGTAGGAGCGATGTTTAAGTTTTTGGGATGGAACTACGCCAACCAAATGTTCGTTGTAGGTCTTAGTATTGAGGCCTTAGTATTCTTAGTGAGTGCCTTTGAGCGCACGACTGAGGATAAAGAATACGAATGGGATAATGTATTTCCGCAATTGAACGGTGGTGAAGGAGAAGGTGCCGACACCCAAGGGTATTCAAAAGCAATGGAAGACTTTGGAAAGACGTTGAGCGCGTTGAATAAAGAAATGGCGGACATGGGTTCGGCATTGAAAGAGATGCGTTCGGGTATGGAAAAGGTGGGCAACCTGAGTGGTCAGGTGGATGAGCTCAGCAAAGAAGTGTCCAGCTATAACGGTCATCTGAAGCAGATGAACGCGAAATTCCAGGAATTCAGCAAGAAATAAGCCTGAATGGGGAATACGCTCAAAATACGCAAGTCTAAATACCTCTCTTACCAGAAGCAGGGGTTCTTGTATTTGGTTTTCATTCTCTTCTTGTTCTTCTCGCAGGCGGGGGAGTACGTGACGCACTACATGCATCTGGCAAAGACGCAGAAGGCACTGAACGGCTACCTTGAAAACAGGCTGGAAGGATTGGTACTGGAGGACGAAGCTTCGAACGCATACCGCAACGATGTGTTGCAGCGGTTGGAGGAATTGGAAACCATAAACGAGGGCTTTGATGACTATGCAAGTCTGAGTATTGCGGGCCCGGAACAATTCCGTGAGAACCAGTTCGCCGAACGTCGCGTGCGTCGTGGCGATTTGGGGGCGCTGTTTGCAGGATTGTGGGCGGATCAGCAGGCGCAGAGCAAAGGGAATTGGACCCCAGCGACCTTAGAGGATTACGACGGACGCATCTTCAACGCGACCGACTACTTTTTCAAAGAAACCCCAAACGCAGTCGTTCCATCTTTAGTGGAGCATGCGAAAACAGCTTTCCTCGTGGAAGCTTTGGAATCTTTAAATAAAGAAGCCCTGGTTTTTGAGAAGTACAGAATGGAGCGCTTGGAAGAGGCCAATTTCACGAGCGTCTTCAAAAAACGTCTTTTTCTGGGTGAAAATTTTGAAATGGCATTGCGCTCAACGGATGACAGTGATAGCATAGAGGTCGTTACCATTAACTCAAAGGTGCAGCCTTTAAGTCGCGAAGATGGGGGGACACAACTGTTCTACCGTCCTACGGCGTGGGGAAAATACTTTGTGGAAATTCAGACCCGTTCACAGCGCTTTTATACCTCTTTTGAGGTAGTGCGTCCGCGCATTCGCTTTGTGGCGCAAGAGGAATTGATCGATCTTACCCTAGGCCAAACACAACGCATTAGTGTTGATTATAAGCTGCTACCTACGGAAGGGTTTGCTTTTGAAAGTGATTTTGCTTCTACAACCTATGAAAGCGGAGTTTTAAAAGTTAAGCCCAATACCACTGGTGAGTTTACCGTTCGCTTGATGGTTGACGGTAAAGAAATGGATGCAGTGTCTTTGAGCGCACGCGCACCAGAATTGCTCAGTGTGATGCTGGCAGATGCTTCGGGTGAGGCAGCGACCTTAGCGACGGCACACCGCATTCAAAGCGCAAATCCTGCGTTCCAAGTATTGAGTTATACCGCTACATTCTACCCACAAGACGGCAGTGCCCCGAAAGAGGTGCAGAGCTTATCGCGTTTGTTGCGCCCTGAGGTGCAGGATTGGGTGAGTAGTGGCGCGGGAACGTTGGTGATTAAGAACCTCAGTTTGTTGTCAAGCAACGGGACGACCCGTGTTGGCGCACAACCTTTAATCGTGGCGACGAATGAGTAAATGGATCAAAATAACGAAAGCGAAGAACCTGCGTTACAAGCTGATCTCGGTAATGTACCTCATTTTCATCGCGCTGAGTGTTATCAATATACCTATAGAGTGGTTGCACGTGAATAAATTCATGGCACCGCTGCTTACAGAAACTACGATCGTGAGCATTGAGAATGAAGATCTCGATGCCGTGTACCAGAGTGTTGAGCAGACGAAGAGTGACTTTTATCTGGCCCTAGGGTTTGATGAAGCGACAGGTACCTACCGCGAACCCTTCGGCTATTCCGTTACGGATGCCTTTTTCATTTCCGAAGGACGCGGGAAGGGGCTTCAGGAGTCGTTGCAGGCGGTGCATGCGCATGCGGATAGATTGGGTCCGGAGCAACTGGCGCTTTTCAACGACCTGTTTGAAGAAGACCTGAACAATGGATTGCTCGACGACGACAACCACTGGGCGAAGTGGAAATTTAAGCACGTACCCGCTTCCATGGCTGAGGTATTGCTGAATGAAATCATCCTGCGTGTTCGTTTGATCAGTGGCGATCTAGAATTTAAAGGCGGCAAAGGCGGCGGTCAAAACCAGAGCATCGTGGAATACGCGACGAACCTGGATTACCTCGTTTTTGGCGATACGTTGAAAGTAAAATCATCGCTTGCAAACATTAAAGCGACCGTGAGCATTGGCGGCGATTCACTTGCCATGGCAGAAAAAGGAGATTTCTTGTATTTCGTACCCCGTACTACCGGAAACCACACCCTTACCCTTCGCGGTAAGACGGTGGAGGAGCAATACACTTTTACGGTGTTGCCGGCGCAGATAGCGAACCGCGAGCAAAAAGCCTTCATCACTTATTTTGAAGGTGCAGCTTCTACGTTGGAGCTGGGCACGGTCATTAGCGGCGGTGCTGTGAACTGTTCCTGTGATCCGGAGGCAAAGTACCGCAACAGTACGCTGAGCTTTACCCCTGGTGCAGAAGGCTGGTGCCAGTTGCAACTGCGCGGCGCTAACGGCGTTGTTCTTTTGAATGATTCCGTCTACGTCCAGCCAGCCCCACGCCCCTACTTTAAAGTGAAGGGACTCGTGAACGGCGATAGATTACCTAAAGGAACGAACGAAGTAGCCCTAGAGGCCTTCCACCCGTCTGTTCCTGCGAACTACGAAGTGGTATCCATCACCTACGAAAAATTAAGTGGTACTGCGGGCGATGAAACCGTTGAAAGCACTGAACTCTCATTAACCAACTATTCGGGAGCGGTTTGGATCAAAAAGGTGGTTGCCCAGAGCGGGAGCCAATTGTTTGAATCTGACCAGAACTTCCTTATTACCATTGAACCATAAACCCGGGTTATGAATAAGAACGTATTTCTTTTTGTTTTCACCATCCTGTTCGCTGGCGTAGCTTCTGCTCAAGAGGTGCGCATTGAGGGCCATCAAGTTGTGGCGGCCGATTCTACCTGGACCGTACCCGCCGGAACCACCATCCTCTTCGGACCCAATGCTTCTGTCGAAGTGCTTGGGGGTTTAGACTTCCAGGGACAAACAGATAATCCCGTCCGCATTACCTCCGGCGACCTCGCCAACGGCACGGGCCTCGGGTTCCTCATCAACGGCCAGAGCACCGCAAACATCAACCTCAGCGGCGTCATCGTCACAGACCTTCAAACCCCATTCCGTTTCGATCCCTTCTGGTACCGCCCACAGGCTACATTCACCAACGTTAGCTTCTACCAAAGCAACCAGGAATACCAGCGTAACGCTCCCATCTTTAGCGTAGCCACCCCATTCCTACGCCTGGAACAACCCGCCACACTCAACCTTAATGGGCTGTACTTCGCCAATAACTACGGCGGTGTCCTCATTGACGGAGTGGGCCAGAACGGCGCCAACCTCAACATCGACGGCCTCGCCTTCGAATACAACGAAGGCTTCAATGCATACAATACTCCGCTCCACCTCGAGCGCACAGGTGTGGCTGAAAACTACACGATCAACAACCTTCTTTTCAACCAGAATGAGAACTACGGCCTTTCCGTAGGCGGCCTCGACGGCACCCTCATAGCGGGTACGATCTACCTCAACCCGCGCGAGCAAGGCACAAACATCCTGGATAAAAACACCAACTACCGCCTGCCGGCCGTTGAAGCAGAGCGTCTATCACTAGCAGACAACCCTACAGCCCCAGGCTTCTATACACAAACCCTCAACCTCGACCACGAGCCAGGCGTAGTGATCGTAGAACGCGCTACCGGCGCCACTACCGAACCGATGCTCCTGCTCGACGCAGAAGGCGCACGCGTAGATTTCACCGCAACGGCAACGGACCGCGGCCTCGAACTCACTTACGAGCAAGGTCTTCCTGCTGTAGCGATGATCGCTGACGGCACCCAAGCATGGATCAAACCCCTCAGCCCGGATCAACTCCCAACACCTGTTTATGATTTTCGCCAGTCTTTTCTAGGAGAAGGGTGGAGTACAGCCATGGACGAGCTGGGTTTTGTTGATTTTCTTGCGGGATCTGTGGACCAGCTCCTCCACCCGAAGAACAAACCGGGCTTTGAAGAAAGCTGGGAAGCAGGGGGATCGTTCGGTGGTACGTTATACGATTCCCGCGATTTAAAAATGCTTCGTTTCAGTACCAGCGACATCATGAGCCTCATTCCGAACGTAGGAATGTTATGGCCGGGTGGTGCAATAGGCTATACGGGCGGTGCCTTCGTTCAGCGCAATAAAAACTCTTTCGTGAGTTACAAGGCCTCTGTGAATGCTATCAACGTGAATTCGGGAAAACCCAGATCCTTTCCATACAGATACACGGCCGCTCCGACTCAAAACAGAACCATAGACCAGCGTGGCGCTCTTCGAACGAACAGCCATACGTTTTCTACATCAGTTCAAACGTTAGAATTTGAAGCCATTCATCATCTAAGGTCGAATCAGATTTCTGAAGGGCGATCATCAAAATGGGTGCCTAGTTTCTCCGCAGGAGTAGGCGCATTGCACTTCACACCGTATGCATTGCAGAATGTTCGTACCACAGATGAAGAATACAAATGGTACCTCTTTACTACACGTGACATTCATAGGAACCTGCGAAGAGCGGGAACGGCAGGTCAGAATAACATTGAAGGCATGTCCCGTTATAATTCATTCGCATTAATGGCGAGTACAGGTTTTTCGCTGAGCTATTTGCGGCCTTCATGGCGACTAACGGGCCAGATTAAAGGTAATCTTACCACCACAGATTACCTCGATGACTTTGGCCGGGGAACTTATTATGGTGGTGATTACGATGGCTGGTTGGCAAACCTTCCTGAGTACACTTATAAAGATCCGCTTACTGGAGAAGATCGTGCTTTCTCTTCTGGACGCTTAGCTAGTGCAACGCGTTACGGTGGCTCAAGAGCCCAAAATTATATGCCGGACGGTTTCTGGCAGGTGCAGCTCACCTTTAGCAAAGACATCTCTGGCGATCCCCTCAAGAAGTACTACGAGCCCTATATCGTCGCCAACTTAGATAAGCTAGGCCAATGGTGGGAGACTAAAAAGGGTGAACCAATTCTCGACCAGCGCTGGGAGTGGGGAACTTGGTTTGGAACCGCTATTTATGACGGTCGTGATCTCAAATACCTTCAAATAGCAAACACTATTCCGGTACCTACGAATATTGAGTTTTCAGAGGGTGTTTACCTGCAGCAAAACACACATTCTCGGTTTAGCTGGAATGTTGGTGTCCAGGCGGCGAATTTAGGTTATGCGCGTCGTTCAGGGTCTCCTTATATCGTTACGCTCCCGGGCGCTCAGATTTCTTCATATAACCCTACGCTTGATACCACAGTTAATATCAGCTCAGCCGCAGCGAACTTTTACACGCGTACCTCTAGCGTAGAATCAAATGTGTATTACCACTTCAGAGACTACGGTTTACCGGAAGGAAAGAAATGGAACCTGGTCCCATCAGTAGGATTAGGCTTAGGTGTGATGAACTATACACCGTATCGTGAAGTACGTGGCTTAAATGTAGGTGATCCTAGGTTTTTAAGCTGGAAACGTAAACGTACGCATTATGTAGACCTACGAGAAATTGGCTCAGAAGGCCAAAATATCCTCCCTAAAGGCCGTGCTTACGGCAAATGGGCGGGACTTTACAATGCTTCGTTCCAGCTAAGTCTTCATAGCAAGAAGTGGATCTACAAAGGAGAAATCAAATCCAACATGACGACCACGGATTACCTTGATGACTTCGGTCGTGGAGCGTGGTACGGAGGAGATTATGAAGCCTGGGGAGAAGCATTGGATGTAAGTTACTATGATGTAAACGCTGGTGGGGAAGTTCCATTAACTCCAGAACAGATATCACGTGTACCAGCAGAGGCCAATCTCTTTACACCGCGCGCAACGAATAATATGATGGACGGCTATATGCAGTTCCACATCGGAGTGGCGCGAAACTTTTAAAGAGCTTACAAATCAGTATAGAACGTAACCACATCCTGGCGTGTGTAAACTTCGATTGAGTGGTTAAAGCTGTGTAAGCGAAGGGTAGTTTTTTTGGTTAATATTTGGAAATATTGAGTTAAAAAAATAATTAATGATTTTAAACGAACATTATAGATAGTTTTTGACAAAGTAAAAAGACTTAAACTTTAACGGAAAGAGTCATTTTAGATTAAAAAGCCGAATTGCATTCGTCGATATTCTAATTTTGCATTACCAATAAACTAAATAATACACGCATGCTGAAGCTCTCACTTTGGTTAAGTCAATTTATTCGGAAAGAGCCTTGCTCTATACAGCGAGAAATTATGAGCAGGGTGGCAAACAAGAGAGCCGCTTGGGATCTATCTTCGGAAGATTTGCTTTTTCTCTATACCCACCTCGATAAAGTGGTAAAAAAGCGTACGGGTATAGGAACAATAAGCCCGGGCGAATTTTTTACACTTTTAAAGTACCCACAAAGTACCTTGAACTTTCTGGCTGATAAGAAGGTCCCCATCAATGATGTGGATGCCTTGAGGAAAAGAATTGACAGGAAGTCGAAGTAAATAAGGAACTGGCCCTATTTTTGCGCTCAGATTGATTAAAATTGATAAATGACTGATTCGTTCATCGCAGTATCTAAAGAACCTCGCTGGATGCGCCCTCTAGGAGTAGTATTGCTACTTCCAGGATTCATTGCGCTCATTCCCTTCAAGGCGGATTATTTACAAATGTGGGATACTCCATTATTCATACTTGCTGGTGTAGGAGCACTTCTTTTACTGCGCGCGGCTCAGAAGATCGGGTGGCGATTGAACTTAGAGGATAATGTCATCTATTACCAGAAGTTTAATCTCTATAGTAATTGGAAAAAGCGCCGTTCGCAAGAATTTGCATTGTCTTTAGATAAAGTCACAAAGGTTGAATTTGAAGGAAAGGAAGTCGTGATCTCGTACCATCCATCTAAAAAGTTGCGCTTCAAGGCGACCGGGATGGACAGCCTTTCGCAGAATAAACTGGACCGCTTAGTTCGTGAGGTCAACTCACGGGTTAAATAACGCTACGAATCATGCGCAAAAGCCTACTTATCGCTGTTGATTTTGACGGAACCGTTGTTGAGGATAAATATCCGGGCGTAGGAAAAGCCAAACCTTTTGCGATAGAAACCCTTAAGATGCTACAAAACGACGGCCACCGCCTTATCCTATGGACGTACCGTCATGGTTCTAAACTCAATGATGCCGTTCGGTTTATGGAGGATAATGGGGTACCTCCATATGCAGTGAATCGCAGTTATCCAGAGGAAGAGTCACACCCTTCAGATGTTTCCAGAAAGATCCACGCGGACCTATTTATTGACGACCGAAACTTCGGTGGATTTCCGGGGTGGGGTGAGATTTATCAGCAGCTTAATCAGCAGCCTAATGCTCCCTTACCGAAAAAAAAGGGTTGGTTCCGCAGTGGGCGTTAAATTACACTCCTTTGGAACGACATTTCTTGTTACCTTGCGGGCTCATTGTTAATTAGAGCAATGCGACCAACCAACCAAACCAACTTAAGTATCTGTAACTTGCTTCAAAAAGCAACCTCACTGTCTATGTCTATTAAATCCGTTTTATATGTAGCTGCCTTAGGGTGGTTGCTTAGTGCGTGTGTGCCCTCAAAGGACCTCATATACCTGCAGGCCGACGCAGAGTCCCAATCCTCAGGTGAGGTTTTCACATATCAACGAGAAGACTATAAACTTCAGATCAACGACATACTGGATGTAAAGATATCGTCGCTTAATCCCGAGGTTAATGCCATTTTTAATGCTTCTTCAATGGCAACCATGCAGGTTGCTCAGGCGACGGCTCAAAAGGGAGGGGATTTATATTACATGACGGGGTATAGTGTTTCTGAAAAGGGAGAAATAGACATTCCCTTTGTAGGAAAGGTTAATGTGGCCGGTCAAACGTTAGATCAAGCTCGAACGACCATAGACACCAAAGTTGGAGGGCTCTTCAATAATTATCACTTACAAGTTAAGTTGGGTGGAATTAGATTTTCCGCCATTGGCGAGTTTAACCGTCCAGGTAAACAAGTGGTCATGCAGAACCAAGCTACCATTTTTGAAGCTATTGCATTAAGCGGGGATTTAAATTCTGTTGCGCGTAGAGATGATATCAAACTGATAAGACAATATCCCGATGGAACAAGAATTCATACCATCAATCTACTTGACCAAAGTATTATTACTAGCCCGTTTTATTTTATACAGCCGAATGATGTGATTTATGCCGAGCCCTTGCCGCAAAAGTCATGGGGTATAGGGATTACCGGGGCACAGACCTTGGGTACTATTGTGAGTACGTTAAGTACTTCATTAGCCTTAACTCTTTCTATCATTTCATTGACACGATAAGCCATGCCTGATCAACTTTCACAATACCAAGGACAACCAAAAGGTGAAGATGAAATCACCTTAAAGGATATACTGAGAACTCTTGCAGGACTAATTGGATCTTGGCCTATACTATTAGCTGGGATGGTTATAGGACTCGCTATTGCCTTTACAGTAAATCGCTATACCGCCGATAAATATGATATTAAAGCGACTGTTGCTGTCGAAGAGACAGATAACCCGCTGGCATCTGCTGGCGGACTTTTAGATTTAGGACTTAGTTTCGGTGGAACCGGCATCGTGGATACGCGCACTGCCGTTTTAAAGAGCTATGCGCACAACTCTCGTGTAGCAAGAAGTTTAGGCTGGGGAGTGAAGTATTTTAATGAAGGAAGACTTAATCGTAGAGAAGTCTATCAACCCGAACATTTTTCAGTTGTATTTGACGAGGCGCACGATCAGTTGCTGGGAGCGGAATGGTTGGTTGACTTTAGCGAGGAAGATTTTGATATCGAATTTAAAATAATAGAGCCATTAACTGTTTATAATTTCAGTTCAGGTGAGTTTAATAAAAAAGCTCAAGTGGACGCTTTTGAAGAAATTTCTGCAAGTTTTGCCTACGGTGAATGGATTGAGTCCCCGTTGTTTAGGTTTAAAATCCTCAAAGGAGACGATCTCCAAAGATTTGTTAAGGAGCAGGCGCAAACTACCACAGCCTTTAGATTTCAGTCCTACGATGACATTGCGAATTGGGCAATGGAGAACCTTAGCACGGAAAGCAATGATAAACAGCAGAGTTCTTTATTATCGATGAACTTAAAAGGTACATTGAAAGAACAGATGGCGGATTTTTTAAATACGAGTATTGCTGAGCTTCAAAACTATGAGTTACGTCAGAAAAATTTAATAGCAATAAACACCATAGAATTTATTGATGGACAGATTATTCAGATTGAAAGTGCTTTACGCGACAGTGAGGCGGCGCTGAAAGAATTTCGTTCCAACAACTTAATCATTGATTTGAGCAGTGAATCTGAACAGATGTTAGAATATTTCATTGAGCTAGAACAGGAGCATGCAGCGCTTAATCTGCAACGATCTTTCTATAAATATGTGATGGAGTTCCTACAGAACAAACAAAACTACTCTGGATTATCGCTACCAACGTTAAGTACCTTTAATGATCCATTGGTTGCACAGCTGACCGAACAACTAGTGAAAAGCAGTGTGGCTCTTGAGCGTTATCGTTACAGTTTAGAAGGGTCCAATCCAGCGGTTATTGAACTAGAAAAAGAGGTGCAGTATACCAAACAAGCACTCTACAATGCCACACAGAATGCATTGAGCTCTTCCAACTTAGTGGTAGAAGATCTGAACAAACGCTTATCTGCCGCACAAAGTAAGATAAGCCGTTTACCTGCAACAGAGCAGCAGTTGATTAACATTCAGCGGCAGTATGAGCTTAGCGGCGGACAGTACGAACTATTGCTCGAGAAACGCGCTGAGGCAGGTATCCTTCAAGCATCTAATTTACCGGATACACAAATCATTGATCCGGCAGTAGATCGCGGTCAGAAACCAACAGGACCTAACCGAACGTTGAATTACCTCATAGGTCTATTGGTAGGATTGATTTTACCTGTAGGATTGATCTTACTGATGAACGCGCTGAACACAAAAGTTCGTAGCCGTCAAGACATTGAAAAGGTAACGAACATTCCTTTGGCGGGTATAGCGCCGCACTCAAAGTATGACAGTAACCTTGTTGTATTGAGTAAGCCAAAATCTTCAGTGAGTGAGGCTTTTCGTGCGCTTCGATCCAACTTAAAGTTCATTGCTGAAAAACCAAAGGACGGGACTGGTCAAGTTTTTGCCGTTACTTCTTCTATAGGTGGGGAAGGGAAGACTTTCGTTGCCATTAATCTCGCATCCGTTTTATCCTTAGGCTCAGAGAAAGTCTGTTTAGTTGGTGTCGATCTTCGTAAGCCAAAAATCTTTAATGACTTTGGGTTGTCTAATGACGTAGGTCTATCGAACTTTTTAGCTGGTCAAAACGAGCAGCATGAAATCATTCAAAAAACAGCCTACGAGAACTTAGATATCATCAGTGGTGGTTTGGTTCCACCCAACCCTTCTGAGCTTATTCAGACCGAGCGTTTTGCCAATCTTCTCGCTGACCTGCGCACGTCGTATGACTACATCATTCTAGATACGCCACCTGTAGGACTTGTGGCGGATGCACTACAGATCACCCCGCTCATAGATTCTATATTCTATATCACACGTTTCAACTATTCGCAAAGTGAGCTTTTAGGCTTTATAGACGATCAGTATAAAAAAGGAAACGTAAAAAACATCTCTATCATTTTGAATGATGTGGGACAACAGCGAGGTTACGGCTATGGTTACGGCTATGGTTACGGCTATGGTTACGGCTATGGTTACGGCTATGGTTACGGCTATGGTTACGGCTATGGTTACGGCTATTACCAGGAAGACGATAAGGCGTAATACATCTAATTGTGGACGTTTCTTCTCAACAGCACTGGCACGTACTCTATACCAAACCTAGGAATGAGAAAAAAGTAGCTGAGCGTCTTTCTGGCGCTGGCTATACGGTGTATTGTCCTTTACAAAAGGTACGCCGTCAGTGGAGCGACCGCGTAAAAGTGGTTGAGGAGCCGCTGTTTAAAGGCTACCTGTTTATTAAAATAGAAGAAAAGAAAAGGGACGAGGTTTTTTCCTTTCCCGGCACGGTGCGCTACCTGTTTTGGCTGCGCCGTCCAGCTGTAGTTCGCGAAGAAGAAATCCATACCATTCAAAAATGGCTTGGGGAGTACGATCACGAAGACATCGATATCTCAGATATTAAGCCCGGAGATTACGTGCGCATCACTTCCGGCCAATTCTCCGGTGAAGAGGCCATTTTACTGGACCGTACCCACCACAAAGCTATCGTTCAGCTCAAAGAACTGGGCATTCAACTCACCTTATCGCTCTCGAACAACGATCTGCTTGCACTATAAAAACAGGCTCAATCGAGACAATGTTAGTAATGAGTAAAAAATCTACTCATAGTTAATACAAACGGGCACTTTTCTTTCTTACTTTTGAATTCCAAACCAATGCTTCGAGTGCCCTATCCAATATATGTTGGTGCAGGTACTTCAGCCGAACCTGTGAACCAAAGCTACCCTCTAAGGACGATCTGCTATGGGACTCACAGCGGCTAAGCCGTGAAAACCCAAAAGATTACGTTGGACCTTCTAGGACCTCTTATTACTTCTAAAACCCGCTTGAAGCTGCTTCTGCGCTTCTTTCTTAATCAAAATTTGAGCGGGTACCTCCAAGGACTCTCCAAGGAGCTCGATGAAAACACCAACAGCATACGGGTAGAACTCAACCGACTTGAAGATGCCGGTTTACTCGGTTCTGTACTTCAGGGCCGTCGCAAGCTCTACCAGGTCAATTTGGCCCATCCCCTAACTTCTGATATTACCTCTATAGTACGCAAGGTCTCCGGCATTGATACTTTGGTGGAGCGCGTAGTAGCAAACTTACCGGGTCTTAAGCAGGTCTGGGTATGCGGCGATTTGGCCCGTGGCGTTTCGAGCGATAGCATTGATTGTATACTTATTGGTGAAGAGATAGGCTCAGCGTACATCGCCGGGCTCAGCGGCAAGGTGCATAAGCTGGTAGGCAAGAAAGTAAACATCCAGGTAATGACAGAAATCCTAGACGACAAGGTGAGCGGTTCTCTACTGGTCTGGGAAATGAACAAGGAAGAATGATTTCAGGGTTCAAAGCAGAATTAAGTAACAACGAAAAACAAAGTAAGATCATGCTAGTAAACAGTGACCCTGAAAACCTTTTGAAGGAGAAAACTGCTTGCTACAGCTTTGCGAAAGAGGCGAAACGAAACAATAATATTGAAGGACTACCGGTGGTAGTCAAAGAAAATAAGCTATGAATATTGGGTTAACTAACAAAACAATTCTTGTCACTGGAGGTGCAGGTTTTATCGGATCAAATTTATGTGAGGCTTTGCTTGAAAAAGGAAACAAAGTCGTTTGTCTTGATAATTTCGCTACCGGTAAAAGAGAAAACATAGAACAGCTTTTAAACGATTCTAATTTTACGCTAATCGAGGGCGACATTAGAAAACTAGAGCATTGTTTAAAAGCTACGAAAGGTGTGGATTACGTTTTGCATCAAGCGGCATTAGGGTCGGTTCCCAGGTCTATTAAAGATCCAATCACCTCCAATGAAGTAAATGTGAGTGGTTTTTTAAATATGCTGGTAGCGGCGAGAGATCATGGCGTGAAACGATTTGTCTTTGCAGCAAGTTCATCAACATATGGGGACTCACAGTCTATGCCAAAGGTTGAGGACATCATCGGAAAACCATTATCACCCTATGCCATCACTAAATATGTAAACGAACTATACGCAGATATTTTCTCGAAAACCTATGGTCTTGAAACTATAGGCTTACGATATTTCAATGTCTTCGGCAGAAGGCAAGATCCAAATGGTGCTTATGCAGCGGTAATTCCAAAATTTGTAAGCCAATTAATGAATGGAGAATCTCCTGTGATTAATGGCGATGGTAATTACTCCAGAGACTTTACATACATCGACAACGTAATACAGGCTAATTTATTGAGCCTAGTCACAAACGACGAAAAAGCTATTAATACTGTCTATAATGTAGCTTATGGTGATCGTAATACGTTGAATGATTTAGTGGGACACTTAAAAGAACACTTGTCTGAGTTTGATTCTAAAATCTCAAATATTGAGGTTATTTACGGCCCAAACAGAGCAGGTGATATACCTCATTCACACGCTAGTGTTGATAAAGCAAAAGAAAAATTAAGTTATAATCCACAGTTTTCACTACAAAAAGGTTTGAAAGAGGCTGTGAAATGGTATTGGAAAAATTTATAAGAAATATGAAAAAGGATAAAATAGCAATTATAGGTTTAGGATATGTTGGTCTGCCATTGGCAAGACTCTTTGCTACCAAATATACAGTAGTTGGATTTGATATCAATACAAATAGAATATCCGAATTAATGTCCGGATTTGATTCAACATTAGAAGTAGATAACGAAACATTACAATCTGTATTGATTAGCGAAGACACTGATGTAAATGGATTGTTTTGCACCAATCAATTAGATGAAATTAAGGATTGTAATTACTACATTATAACAGTGCCAACTCCTGTTGATAAAAACAACAAGCCGATATTAACACCACTAATAAAGGCAAGTGAAACAGTCGGTGCAGTATTAAAAAAAGGAGATATCGTAATTTACGAATCTACCGTGTATCCCGGAGCTACAGAAGAAGATTGTGTTCCTGTCTTAGAAAAAGTTTCAGGCTTGAAATTTAATATAGATTTCTATGTAGGTTATTCACCTGAGAGAATCAATCCAGGAGACAAGGAGCATACGGTTGAGAAAATATTAAAAGTTACTTCTGGCTCAACGCCTCAAGTAGGAGAAAAAGTGAATATTTTGTACAAATCTGTGATTACAGCTGGTACTCATTTGGCACCAACAATAAAAGTTGCTGAAGCCTCTAAAGTAATTGAAAATTCTCAAAGAGATATCAATATTGCTTTTGTAAACGAATTAGCGAAAATTTTCAATCTTTTGGATATCAACACCCATGATGTATTGGAAGCATCAGGCACCAAGTGGAATTTTTTACCGTTTAAACCAGGATTAGTAGGAGGACACTGTATTGGAGTTGATCCCTATTATTTAGCGCAGAAAGCTCAAGAGCATGGTTATCATCCTGAAATTATTTTGGCTGGACGAAGGTTAAATGATGGAATGGGAAAATATATAGCGTCTGAAGTTATAAAACTAATGATTTATAGAGAAGTAAAGATTATAAATTCTGAAATCCTAGTGCTAGGAATTACATTCAAAGAAAACTGCCCTGATGTTAGAAATTCAAAAGTAGTAGATATCATTGCTTCTTTAAAAGAATACAATTTAAATGTTACAATTTATGACCCCTTGGCAAACGAACAAGAAGTAATGCAAGAGTATGGATTGCTGTTAGAAAAAGAAATGCCTAAAAGAGAGTTTGATGCAATTATATTAACTGTAGCACATAATGAATTCCTAACTATCAACTTAGACGATCTTAAAAAGGGGAATACTCCAGTATATGATGTAAAAGGTATTCTAGGAGCCAAAGCGGACGCAAGGTTATAATGAGAAAATAACCTTGTATAATTTCGCTCAGCTAGCCTACCCAATATGAAGTCATATTGAGATACTTCGAAGTATAGATTAATGAAGATAGATATCCTAAATTTAGACAACTTTAAGACCTCTGGAGTCTAAAATACAGTATTAGTCTTCTTCTCAAAATAATAAAAATTTCAATAGATTGAATTTTAAAAAGATATACAAAAATTTATCCATTTTAGGTATAGGACAAATTGTTATGATCTTATTCGCAATCGGAAAGTCAAAAGTTGCTGCTGAATTTTTAAGTGTCGAAGGAATAGGTCTTATTTTTGCACTTGCTAGTACGATTGGAATAATTGGGACAATTTGTAATTTTGGCTTAGCTACTTTAGCTACAAGAGATGTTTCAAGTCTTTTCAAAAATGACGATAATCTCTTTTTAAAAGAAATATCAGTATATCGTCTTTTAGCGATAGTAAGTGGTGTCCTTGGATTGTTGTTGATATTACTATTTAGTAATAAAATTGGTGTTGTTACTTTTGGTAATAGTGAGTATAATTTATATATAATATTGTTATGTGTAATGCCCTTATTATCGCAATATAACACTAGTCAGTTTGCTATTTTACAAGCCACACGAAATTTTAGTAGTTTAACCAAATCTAATATCCTTTCATCATTATGTGTTTTGGTTTCTGCAGTTTTTTTGTATTATTATTATGGTGAAATTGGAATACCTTATGTTATAATAGCATCAGCTTTATTTCCAGTAGTTTTTAATACAATATTTTTAAGTAAATTAAATATTGACAGAGTTAGAATATCATATTCAACTGTTTACGAGCGGTTTATATTGTTAGTAAAGCGTGGTTCATTTGTCAGTTTTGCAAATTCGTTGCCAAATGTAACGGTGTATTTAATAACAATTTTTCTAATAAAGGAGGAAGGTTTAATAACCTCAGGTTTATTTGCTTGTGCTTATACAATAACGTCGTCCTTTATTAATCTGATTATATCTACGTTGAATCCCGAATTTTTATCTAGAATTTCGAGTCAAATTGATCCAAATAACATCATTAAACACATAGAAGATCAGACCAAACTAGTTGTCCACATTATATCTCCGATGCTTATAATATTAATTTCTAGCTCATCGCTCTTAATAAGAACTTTTTATAATGAAGATTTTTTAGTGTCAACAAGCGTATTAATATTGTTATTGTCAAGTATTGTGATAAAGACTCTATTATGGGTAGTTAACTATATCTATATAGTTATGAAGGCTGAAATTCTATTTTTTGCTGTTGAGTTACTGCTGAGTGTGTCTATATATTTATTTATATATTTATTTTACCCAGTATTTAATCTTGAGGCCATAGGGTTTTCATATTTGATCTCATATACGTTGGTTATCGTTGTTTCATGTGTACTGGTCTCTATTAAATATAGGATGAATTTATCTTTAAATACATTATGGAATATTGTCCCTAATATTATGTTTGTCTTCATTGCATCATATCTGAATTTTAGAGGGAGGGAATATGCTTCTTCTTATCTCTTGATTACAACCTTCATAGCGTCCGCCGTAACATCGATATTCTATTTAAAGAAAACTTTAAGTATTTGAAATGCATTCATTTCTAAGGTTTTTATTTTACCCACTGCTAAATTTGCTCTATTCTTTAATAAATATAAAGTCTAAGCATGCAAAATATAACTACCTCTTATTTATCCTGTATTATTCATATTGCATTACGCTTCCGGCTCTTGCTGGTCCAGACATGGATTTTTCCAAGAAAATAGAGTTATTTAAAGACATTAGTTTAAATCCAGATTGGCAATTTATTTTTGAAGGAAACACTTTTGAATCAATTTTAATAGTTGTTGTTTCTTTTTTTACGGATAACTGGAGAATAATGTCAATGGTTTGGGGTTTTGTCATCGGCTATCTTAACATCAAAATAATTTGGCATGTAATCGATAATACAAATCAAAAGTTTAATTCATACTTAATTAAAATACTGACTGTATTTCTTGTATGTTCTATGCCTTTTTGGAATATTGGAATATTTAGATTTTTTACGGCGAGTAATTTATTCATATATGGTATATTGAAATATTTTGAAAATGATAAATGGTTTTATCTACTTGTTAGTGCGCTTGCTGTTTTTGTTCACTGGAGTTTTATCTTTGCTTTATTTTTAATTTCTCTATTTCTTTTTTTAAAAAGATTGGATTCAAAAAAAATTAACTACTTTATTGTCTTATCATTTAATTTAATATTTGTTAGTTCAATATTTTATAATTTTGTTGGGGATCTTTCTAGTATTACAGATCTAAATTTTGACTTCCTTCCTCAATTTTTTAATCAAAAAGCTACAGGTTACAGCTCTGATATATTTGTGGACCGGCTTGTGGATATGTCTTATTCAATTGATAATAACTTTTATGTAATGTGGAGGTATTATCTTATTTTTATATTAGTTCAATCTATTTTCTTATACTATTTAATAAGAAGAAGTAATGTCATTGATTTTTTAAAAATAGATTTTTACTTTATTATAGTTTTTACTTTTTATTTTATTTATAATCAGTTAGGAGACTATGCGCCATTTGATAGGTATGCTTATATATCTAATTTCTTTGTTGCATATCTAATCTTCTTATTTCTTGATAAATTTGAAAATTTCAAAAATGATCTCCCCTACCGGTATTCAGCTGTTTTCTTATCATTGTATGTAGTTGTAGAAATTCGAAATTCTTTTGATACCATAAGTATTCTTACAGTGGCATCTAACCCAATTATAAGTCCTTTTTTAATGGATTATAATTTTTCGCTAATAGATATGTTTAAATAACATGAAATTAACTTTAAACTCAATAAAACATCCTGTTTCTTTTCTTAAAAATAATTTAAGAGGATGGAAAACAGACAGAAAGATTATCGTTTTTGAATCAGATGATTGGGGATCGATAAGGATGCCTTCAAAGGAATCGTATTCTAATATTATTAAAGCTGGAATTCCAATTGATAAATGTCCATTTCTCAGAAATGATAGTTTTGAAACAGTTGAAGATTTTCACTATTTGTTTAAGGTTTTAAAAAAGTTTAGAGATAAAAACGGAAAACACCCTGTCATTACGGCTAATTATATTTTAAGAAATCCAGACTTTACAAAAATCAAGGATTCGGATTATAGTGATTTTAGTTCAGAGTTATTTACTGAGCATTTAATGAAAACTAATAAATATTATAATTATTTTAATATTCTTCGACAGGGAATAAGAGATGGTCTAATAAAACCGCAGTTACATGGCCCATTTCATGTTAATGTTAAGTTTTGGATGGAAAATTTGAATACAAATTCAGCTTCAACAATAATTGCTTTTAATAATTTAGTTTATGGATTAAGTACCAATGTTGTAAATGAAGAAAGAAGGAGTTTTTTGGCAACATTTGATTATGATTGTGAAAACTATTTTGACAGTTTTTTAAAGTCAAGTTTAATAGAATCAATTACAGATTTTGAAGACATTTTTGGATACAAATCTCTTTCTTTTATTGCCCCAAATTATGTTTGGGATAAAAAGATAGAGGAAGTTTTATCTAAAAACAATATTAAATTAATTCAATCTGCTAAACATAGGAAGAGGCCATCAATTAGTACAAGCAATAATCCGCTCGAAAAAATTACTTTAGGGGCTAAAAATGATTTTGGACAAACTTATTTAACTCGAAATGTTCTTTTTGAACCATCAACTGTAGTAAATAAAATCAAACATATGGAAGAATGTTTTAATGATATTAGCTACTCATTTCTTTTAAAAAAGCCAGCAATAATTTCCGCACATAGATTAAATTTTATGGGAGGATTAAATTTAAAAAATAGGGAAGAAAACCTTGTGCTATTGGAAGAGCTATTATCAAATATAATAAGAAAATGGCCACAGGTTGAATTTCTTAGTTCTGATGATTTGGGCAATATTATAAATAATTAGTAATGATGAAACTTACTTTTTCAGGAGATTTAGCTTTGAATAATTCATTTCTAGATAATTTAGATATTAATAATTGTTCAACTGACTTAAATGATTTGTTTATTGATTCTGATCTAAATATTGTCAATCTTGAAGCTCCTATTGTCAATAAACTAAATCCTATTGATAAAATTGGAATACACCTTTCTACGGACGATCGAATATGTGATTTTTTGAGTAAAATAAATACTGATCTTGTAACCCTTGCCAATAACCATATTCTTGATCATGGAGTTTCGGGTCTAGAAAACACTATTTCAAATCTTGATAAATCTAAGATTAATTATTTGGGAGCTGGTTCAGATTTATATTCAGCGAGTAAAGCATTTATATTTGACAAAAATAATATTAAGGTAGGGATTTTAAACATTGCGGAAAATGAATTTTCTAATAGCTATAATAATTCGCCAGGAGCTAATCCACTTGACATTATTTATAATTCAAAACAAATAATTAATACTAAAAAAAGTGTTGATAAACTTATTTTAGTTGTTCACGGAGGAATTGAGCTATATTCATTACCTACTCCAAGATTTAAAAAATTATTAAGATATTTCGCCGATATTGGTGCAGATGCTATCATTTCACATCACACTCATCGATATAATGGTTATGAAGTTTATAATGACACACCTATATTTTATGGACTAGGTAACTTCTTTTTTCCCAGTGTTAATGACAACGATTATGAATGGAGTTTAGGTGTCACGGTTGAATTAAATATTGATTGCAATAAAAACATTTCATTTTTAACCCACCCTTTTCTTCAAAACTATAAATCATCATATCAGATTAATGTTTTAAAAGAAAATGCTTTGTCAGATTTTAGAATGAGAGAAAATAAAATCAACCAAATCATTTTAAACGATTCATTACTAAATCAGAAATTTGATCTGTTTTTTAATCAAATAAAAAATAATTATAATCATTTTTTACAGCCATACACATCAAAAATTTTGCATAAGTTATATTCTTTAGGAATTATACCATCGTTCTTAAATAATAAATTTAAGAAAAGACTATATTTAAATATTATAAGGTGTGAGGCTCACAGAGAGATGTTACTAAAATTACTTAGAGAAAATTAAAATAGATGGTGTATATCCACAACTCAGGAGAAGTGTCATTCAGACCAAATTGGGTTAACTATTGTAAAAAGAATAACATTGATTTTCAATTGGTTAATGCGTATGATAATGATATTATAGAGCAATTAAAAGATTGTAGTATTTTTTTATTTAATTTTCATCATACCAAAATTGAAGATTTTCATTTTGCGAAGAGTTTAATTTTTTCGATACAGCAGGCTGGAATTAAAGTCTTTCCAGATTTTAATACTGGTTGGCACTTTGATGATAAGTTAGCTCAAAAGTATTTGCTTGAATCTATAGGTGCTCCGTTTGTTAAAACTTATGCTTTTTACTCAAAGAATGACGCTTTAAATTGGGCTAATAAGACAAGTTTTCCAAAAGTGTTTAAACTTAAAGGTGGTGCTGGATCGAATAACGTTTCATTAATAAAATCAAGAAAACACTCAAAAAAAATAATTTCAAAGGCATTCAGCAAAGGATTTAGTAAATACAATAGATTTAATGATTTCAAAGAAGTTCTAATGAAATATTTTATGGGAGCTGGAGAATTAATGCATGTTTTCAAGAGTTTTAGAAGATTATTTGTTTCTACAAAATTTGCAAATCAATCGGGTAATGATGCAGGATATTTACTTGTCCAAGATTTTATTCCAAATAATACTTTTGATATTCGTGTTATAGTTATTGGAAAAAAGGCTTTTGCAATAAAAAGGTTGGTTAGGAAAAATGATTTCAGAGCTTCAGGCGGGGGTGCTATTATTTATGATAAATCTGAAATCGATGATAGATGTGTTAAAATATCTTTTGATGTAAATAAAAAATTAAAATCACAATGTGTAGCTTACGATTTTGTATTTGATGAAAAAAATAACCCATTAATAGTTGAGATAAGTTATGGTTTTGCAAAAGAAGGCTACATTCCTTGTCCCGGATATTGGGACGAACAATTAAACTGGTATGTTGGTAATTTTGATCCGTGTGGATGGATTATTGAAAATTTGATGAAAATAAAGTAATGAAAAAACATAATTATATAGAGCATTGCGTTTGTGCTAATCAGTCCGAATTAAAAATTGAGGATAATATATTAAGAAATAGTTATTCTTTGGCTACATGTGGGAAATGTAACTTTAAATTCACGTATCCTCGGCCAAATATTGATTTTTTAATAGATTATTATAATAGTATTTCAAGTGTTAGGTTTTATAAGTTTAGTAATGAAAGATGTATTAAAGATTCTAAAGGAATATATTCCGATATAAAAAAATACAAACCAGAGGCAAAAACTGTTTTAGAAATAGGAGGTTCTACAGGATATTATCTTAATGGTCTGAAGTTGAGGGGATATGATGTTATTGGCTCGGAGTTGTCTGCTGATGCTGTAAAACTGGCAAAAGAATGGTATAATATTAAGATGTACGAGGCTGAGTTTCCTCCAACGAGTTACGAAGGAAGTTTTGATGTTATTATAATTCATCATGTTATTGAGCATGTGATAGATCCTATAAATTTCATAGCCGTAGCGAAAAAATATTTATCTAAAAATGGTATTATAATCATTGAAACACCGAATGTTAATTCTATCGGTATTAAGATGTTTGGGAGGCATTATCCTGTATTTTGCCCACCCGGTCATTTAAATTATTTTTCAATAACAACGATTAAAGAGCTACTTGGAAATGGTTCTGTTGCGAAGTTAATTACAACTAGTAATTCTGGACAATCTCTTTATAATTTTGCTAATGCTACCCTTTCATTACTATCGATAAAACGTTTAATGAACAATGTTATAAGTAGAGAGCAAAAGGTAGAAACTAATCAAAAAGTATCAACATTAAATAATTCAAAATATTCGGTATTGGTTTTTGCACAAAAAATATCTAAAATTTTACAGTTAATAATCTTTCCGATATTTTGGACTATTGATAAATTAAACATGGGCGAGAATTTAAATCTTATTATAAGAAATGAAAAGTAAATATATATATGGCTCTGTTTTTCGGCCCTTTAGAAAGTTTGCGAAGTATCTTCTATCATACTTATATTATTTAGTAATCATAATATATAAGATGCCAAAGGTTAAGTCTATTGATGAAACTATTGATGATCTTTTAGATGGAAATAAATCAATTTGTAGATTTGGTGATGGAGAGTTTTTATATATGCTCGATAAATTTGATATGCCATATCAAAGATTTGACAATAATTTATTTTTAAGACTAATAGAAATTTTAAAGACTAATCATCCTGATATTTTAATTGGTATTCCACACGGTTACAATAAAATTTCTAATATGACATTTTCTTTAAGAGCTTATTGGAGAGGCCAGATTGCATGGATTTATCCTAGATTAAAACGTTTTTTACAATTTGATAGGCCATATTATAATTCGTCTTTTACAAGATTTTATATGGATTTTTTGAATAAGGATAAGTCGTCAATATACATTGAAAAAATAAAGCAACTATGGGAGGGTAAGGATATTCTTATTATTGAGGGAAATGAGAGTAGATTAGGAGTAGGAAATGATTTATTTGCTAAAGCAAAATCTGTAAAAAGAATATTAGGGCCTAGACATAATGCTTATGATAATTATGATATTATTCTTAAAACAGCGAAGAAATTTGAAAAAGATACTCTAATCTTATTAGCATTAGGTTCTACAGCCACTGTTCTTGCTTATGATCTTACAATTTCTGGATATAGAGCACTAGATATTGGTAATGTTGATATTGAATATGAGTGGTTCTTGATGAAAGCAACAGAGAAAGTTGTTGTAAAAGGAAAATACACAAGTGAAGCTATTGGAGGTAGAGATGTCAAAAAATGTAATGATAAAAAATATTTAAATGAAATATTTTCGGATTTAAGTATAGTAAATGATAATCAATAGACAATCTTATCTTGTAGTTGGGCCTTCCTTAAAAATGGGGGGAATGGAGCGTGCAAGTGTTAATCTGGCTAATAGCCTTGTTTCTCAGGGTCATGAATGTATCTATATTTCACTTTTTAACCAAGATAGGTTTTTTTCAATAGATAAAAGAGTAAAATTTATTGAACCAAATTTTAATTATAAAAAACTTGATGTTATCCGATCTGTAAAATGGTTAAGGTCAATTTTTAGGAATTATCCAATAAAAAATATTATTGTTTTTAATAAGTTTTATTCAGCAATTGTATTATTATCAAGTTTAGGCTTATCAAAAAGGGTGTTAATATCTGAAAGATCAAGTCCATTTTACAAGCAGGGATTTTTGGTTGATTTATTTAGCGATTTGATATTTTATTTTATTAAACCAAACGGAATTTTATCACAAACTAAAATTGCTGCGGAACATCAAAAAAAATATTATGGTGAAAATATTCCAATGCTAGTTATGCCGAATGTTTTACGTGACATAAAAAAAGGAAAATCGAAAAATAGAGGAAAAACAATTTTAGCTGTAGGAAGATTGAATGATGACTTAAAGGGTTTTGATAGACTTATTGAAGCATTTCATTTGATAAAAAATTCAGATTGGGTATTGAATTTTGCTGGAGGTGAATCAGAAAATTCTATCCATAATCGACAAATCGAAAAATATAAATTGGAGAAAAGAATTAATTTTCTGGGTAAGTTAAGTTCTGATAATTTAGATAGTGTATATTCTGAATCTGGTATTTTTGTTATTCCCTCCAGAAGCGAAGGTTTTCCAAACGCACTATGTGAAGCCATGGCATCAGGTGTTCCCTCAATAGCATTTGATTTTATCGCTGGGCCGAGAGATATAATTACCGATGGTTTTGATGGAATTATTGTAGAAGACAATAATATAAATGAACTTGCAAATGCAATTGATGATTTAATTATAAATAAATCTAAGAGAGAGTTTTTATCAAATAATGCTGCCCAAATTAAAACAAAATTTAGTAATAAAACGATCATTGATAATCTTGTAAATTTTACATTGACGTGTTAAAAGATTTTCCTTTAGTTTCCATTATTATTCCTATTTATAATGCTGCCCAATATTTAAATAATTGTCTAGATTCAGTTTTAAATCAGACCTATAACAACCTGGAAATAATTTTAGTAAATGATGGTTCAAATGATAATTCAATAGACATATGTTATAAGTATTCAAAGTTAGACTCAAGAGTGTCTATTCTATCTCAAGTAAATAATGGTGTCTCATCAGCACGAAATAATGGTATCAGATTTTCAAATGGAAAATATATAATGTTTGTCGATTCAGATGATTGGATAAATATTACTACAATTTCAAAGACAGTTGAAATTGCAGAACAAAAAAATATTGACCTTGTATTTTTCAATTTTAGTAAGGAATTTGAAAATAAATCGAGAGAATTTGATCATATTTTTAAAAATGATACGTTATTTAAAGGAAGAAAATTGAATGATTTACACAGAAGAATTTGTGGCCCAATAAAGTCAGAGGTAAGAAGACCACAATTAATTGATTCATTAGTGTCAAACTGGGGTAAATTATACAGGGCTTCGGTAATAAAGGATAATAAACTTTTTTTTGTTGATACAAAGATTATTGGTTCAGAAGATATCTTATTCTCACTACAAGTATTTGGGGTTGTTAAAAATGCTTATTTTTTAAATGATTGTCTATATCATTACAGAAAAGATAATCCAAATTCTCTTACTAAGAGTAACAAATCTAGTGAACTCTTTAACAGATTTGAAAAATTATACGAACTGATGGCCGACTATTTAAAATTGAATAACAGTGATTCTTCATATTTTGAGGCGCTTAACAACAGAATAGCTGTTTCTATGATGAATATAGGTTTAAGTGAAGTAAGTTCGAAAATTAAATTATCATACTTGAAAAGAATAAAGATAATATCAAGCCATCTTAATAGTGATTTACTCAGAGGTGTTTATGGTAAATTTGATTTTACTCATCTAGAATTACATTGGAAATTATTTTACTATTTCTGTAAAACAAAGAATTCTGTGATGGTTTATTTCATGTTACTAATTATGAAAAGATTCACAAATAAATAATAAATTTATGTGTGGAATAGTAGGAATCGTCAATAAACAAAACCCAGTTCAACTTTCCGAGCTAAAAGCAATGTGCGATCGACTTCAACTTCGAGGACCTGATGCTGAGGGAACTTGGGTAAGTGATTATTTAGGATTAGGACATCGAAGATTATCTGTAATTGATTTGGAGACAGGGGACCAACCAATGATTACCCCTGATGGAAATTTAATTCTTGTTTTTAATGGGGAGATTTATAATTTTCAAGAAATACGTGCTGAGTTAGTCGAACTTAATTATACCTTTTTGACGAATAGCGATACAGAAGTTATATTGAATGGTTATCTGCACTATGGTATAAATGAGTTGCTGAAAAAAATGGAAGGAATGTTTGCCTTCGCATTGTTTGACAGAAAGAAAGATGAGTTATTTATTGCTAGAGATAAATTTGGGGAAAAACCACTATACTATATTGAAAATGAAGCGACATTATATTTTGCGTCGGAACTAAAAGCTCTCGAATCAAAATTTGACAATAAAAATATTGATAAAAAAGGATTAAATTTTTTCCTTTCGCTTTCATATATTCCAGCCCCACATACCATTTATAGTGCAGTAAAAAAACTGCAAGCAGCTCATTTAATTCAATATAAAAAAGGAAGTAAAACTAAAATTCTTCAATATTATGATTTGCAAGATAATATTGCCAATCAGCCTGTCCAATATAATTTTAAACGAGCGTGCGAAGACGTCAGAGCTAAATTGAAATCATCAGTTGAAAAGCGAATGGTTTCAGATGTTCCCCTCGGTGCATTTTTAAGTGGAGGCATTGATTCAAGTATTGTAGCAACTTTGATGGCTGAAATTTCAGATACTCCGATTAATACTTTTTCTATAGGTTTTAAAGAAAAAACTTATGACGAAAGCGAACGGGCAAAGCTGATTGCAGATAAAATTAAGGCTAATCATACTGTTCATTTTTTAGACTATAAAGATGTGGTAGAGGTTCTAGACGATATTATTTTGCATTATGATGAGCCTTTCGGAGATTCGTCAGCATTACCATCGTATTATGTTGCAAAGCTAGCAAGGGAAAAAGTAACCGTTGTTTTGACTGGTGATTGCGCAGATGAATTATTTGGTGGGTACGAAAAATATTTAGGACAACATTATATATCCAAGTTTAAAAAATGGCCCAAGGTTTTTCAACAAATTGTTAAAGCTGCAGTAGCGATTACACCGCATACTCGACTGACAAATTCGATATTACGAAGAGCAAAAAAAGTGTTGAATAATTTGGATAAATCTGAATTTGAAATTCACTATAATTTAATGTGTCTTGGTTTTTCAGATACGGAAAGAATGACACTTTTAGAAAAAGACTTTCAAGAAGAAATAAAAAGTGAAATCGAAACTGTATATAACTCTTATCAATCCACTGAATCTCTGGAAAAAGGATTTTACACGGATTTACATTTTGTACTTGAAGGAGATATGTTGGCGAAGGTAGATCGAGTTTGTATGAAAAATTCTCTAGAAGCAAGAGTACCGTTTTTGGATTCTGAAATTGTGGAAATGGCGTACCGACTTCCGGTAAATTTTAAAATCAAAGGCAATAATAAAAAGTATATTCTCAAAGAAACTTTTAAAGATGTCTTGCCATCTGAGACGGTAAATTTTAGAAAAAAAGGTTTTGGAGTCCCGGTAGATTTATGGTTTCGAAATGAATTAAAAATAGAAATTGAAAGTTTATTGTCGCAAGAATTAATTGAGCGTCAAGGAATTTTTAATTATAAAATAGTAAAAACACTTTTAGATGAACATCTGGTTGGAAAAGAAAATCACAAAGGGAAATTATGGAATTTATTTGTTTTTCAAAAATGGTATTTAAACAAAATTGAACAAGCCTAAACTCATTAGAATTACTACCGTACCTGTCTCCATGAGTATAATTCTAAAAGGACAGTTGGGTTTTATGAACCAATACTTTGATGTGATTGGAGTGACGGGTTACGATAATAAACATTTTGAAGATGTATTGAAGAGAGAACAAATTCAAATGGTACCTATTGAAATGGCTCGTACTATTTCACCAATCAAAGATTTAGTTTCGCTTTTCAAATTATATCGATTTTTTAAAAAAGAAAAACCTGATTTTGTTCATACCCATACGCCAAAAGCTGGTTTACTTGGAATGATTGCAGCTCTTTTTGCTGGTGTACCTAATCGAATGCATACAGTTGCGGGTATGCCTTGGGTAGGATTGAGTGGGTTAAAAAAATGGATTGTTGGGTGTACCGAGAGAATAACATTTGCTTGTGCACATAAAGTTTATCCTAATTCACATGGTTTAAAAAAAATAATCATTGACAACAATTTTAGCCAGTCGAATAAATTAAAAGTTATTGGCAATGGTGCATCGAATGGGGTAGATGTTTCGATTTTTAATCCAGATAATTCCGAACTGAAATCAAGAGAAGAATTAAGGAATGAGTATAATATTTCGGATGAAATAGTTTTTTGTTTTATTGGAAGAATTGCAAAAGAAAAAGGCATTCAAGAACTAATTAACTCATTTGAGAAATTACAGAAAGATTTTGTTGTTCGAAAAATCAAATTATTATTAATTGGTACTTTCGAAAAACACCATGGATTGCTTGGGGAAGCGCTTGAAAATTCTATCACGAACAATCCCGATATATTAGCTTTGGGGAGATTCGACGATGTGCGACCTTATTACTTGATGAGTGATGTTTTTGTTTTTCCAAGTTATCGAGAAGGTTTTCCAAACGCTCTGATGGAAGCTGGAGCCATGGCTTTGCCTTCCATCGCAACGGATATTAATGGCTGTAACGAAATTATTACGGATGGTCATAATGGAATTCTGATTCAACCAAAAAATGAAACAGATTTATATAATGCAATGCAAAAAATGATTGATGAGAGAGAGACTCGAAAGTTTCTTGCTTCGAATGCCCGCAAAATCATAGTAGATAAATTTAGAAAAGAGATTATCTGGGAATCTTTGTTAGATGAATACAAAATATTTTTAAAAAAGAGTGATAAATGCTGAGTGTTAAGCGTAAAACGCTGATTAATTTAAAAAACGCTTTTGGCTGGAGAACCAATAGAAAGATTGTCGTATTTTCTATTGATGATTATGGGAATATTCGGATGGCATCAAAAGCGGCAAGAGACAACTTAAAAACTAAAGGGCTTGCTATTGATTCTAACAGATTTGATTATTATGATTCACTTGAAACTGCAGAAGATATAGAAGCGCTTTTAGAAACTCTTCAAAGTGTTAAAGATAAAAATGGTAATAATGCAGTCTTTACAGCATTTACAAATGTTGCAAATATAAATTTTGAAGCTATCGAGCAGAATGGCTTTGAAAAGTATGAATACGAGTCTATTTTAAAAAGTTATGAGAAGATGCCTTCCCACAAATCACCCTGGAAACTTTGGAAAGAAGGAATAGATAGTAACTTATTAGTACCTGAATCTCATGGTAGAGAGCACCTTAATGTGGAGTTTTTTGATGAATTGTTAAGAAGAAAAGATCCGGAATTATTGGCCTGTATTGCAGAGAGGTCATTCGGAGGGTTTCATGCAAGACCTTTCAAGAACATAGGTTATACTGCAGCCTTTGATTTTGAAAACCATCCTAACTTTGAAAAACAAAAAGACATTTTAATTTCAGGATTTGATTTGTTCGAAGAAATATTTGGCAGAAAAGCAATTCATTTTAATGCTCCTGGATCGCATCAACATCATTGTTTAGAAACAACAATGTTTGAAGAAGGAGTTAATTTCATAGATACTGATTTTATTAAAAGAGAACATCAAGGTAAGGGTGTTTACTCAAATAAATTAGCTTTGAATGGCAGCAGAAACAAATTAGGACAAATTTATTTTGTTAGAAATTGTGTATTCGAACCGTTGTTAAACCCAAATCTGGATTATGTAGGTAGATGCTTGAAAGAGATTGAAATTGCTTTTAGACATCATAAACCGGCAAATATTAGTAGTCATAGAGTGAATTTTGCAGGAGAAATAGATTCTAGAATTAGGCTATATGGGCTTACCGAACTCAAGAGACTTCTTCTTTTAATCGTTAAAAGGTGGCCGGACGTTGAATTCATGTCTACCCAAGAATTGGGTGCTTTGATCAAAGATCGATGACATTTATTCAATTTGTTTAAAACCGTAATCACTATTCTTGGAATTGAGAGCAAAGTAGAGATAGGTTAAATTCGTTTTAACTATAATATGTTGTAATAGATAATTTATATGCGAAGAGTTGTCTTTAAGTTAGTAGATTTTATTAAAGGAAGCCCTATTCAGAATGAGCTAGAAGATCTATCGTCATTCGGATACGCTAACTATGATTCTAAGGAGTTTTTATCTTTTCAAGAAGCAAGATTGAGAAAGATTATTACTTATGCTAAACACAATGTTGCTTTTTACAAGAATTTGTCAGTTACTTTAAGCGAATTACCGGTACTCAATAAATTGCACTTGAGAAACAACTTAAGTGATCATATCTCAGACGAATTCGAGGTTAAACGACTTAAAGAGGTTCGAACAAGTGGCTCTACTGGTCTTCCATTCAAGGTCTATCAGTCTAAATTGAAGGTAAATAGAAACTCAGCGGATACCATAAAGTTTGGCGAGTTAGGTGGCTTTAATTTTGGTACTCCACTAGCCTATTTCAAAATATGGAATAATATAAACTATAAGTCTCCTTGGGTTCAAACAATACAAAACATTATTCCTGTCGATGTCCTTAATCTAAGTGATCAGCGAATAACTAACTTGATAAATGAGTTTAATCTCAGAGCGAACTTGAGTTTTTTAGGGTATTCTTCTGCCCTAGAAATCATTGCTGCCAGCGTTAGAAGATGTGGTCTTGATGTTAAGTCTAAAGTAAATTCAATAATTACTATGTCAGAGGGAATAGATTTAAACGGCCGGAAGCTTATTCAGTCAGTATTTAATTGTCCTGTTTATGCCCGTTATTCTAATGTCGAAAATGGGATTATTGCCCAGCAAATATCGATGCAATCAGATCGATACCTAATTAATTCATCTAGCTATTTTGTGGAAATCTTGGACTGGGACGTGGATTTCGCGGCTCCAAATGGTCGAATCGGTCGAATTGTAATTACAGATTATTTCAATACGGGAATGCCAATGATACGTTATGATACAGGGGACATAGGAGCTAAAGTTGTGATCAATGATAAAGAGGGTGTTAAGGAGTATTTAGTTGATGTCGGGGGGAGAAAAATGGATGTGATATATAACACAGCAGGTGAATTAATTTCATCATTTATAATTACTAATGGAATGTGGAATTATTCTGAATTAATTCAGTATCAATTTATTCAACTAAGCAAGAAGAAATATAAATTTAAGTTAATAGTTGATAAAGTTTTTAATCGTGAGACTGACTTGATTAATGAGTTTAAAACATACCTTGGCGATGATGCGGTTATAGACGTTGAGTATGCGAATGAAATTCCCGTGTTAGCATCGGGAAAAAGAAGAAAAGTTGTTAATTTAATGCAGAATATAGAGTGAAAGTATTGATTACAGGAGTCGGTGGGCCAACGCCACGAAGTATTGCAAGAACCTTAAAATTGTTGAGTACATTCAAAAATTATGAGATAATAGGAACTGATATTAATAAGTATGCTATTGGTTTGTATCAAGGAGATTTATTTGAGCATTGTTATTTAGTTCCAAAAGCTACAGATACTAATTACTGGAAGGTAATTAAAGATATCATCTTAAAACACAAAATTGACGTTGCAATCGTTCAGCCAGAATTGGAAGTTTTAGAATGGAGTCGAATGTCTGTAATTGAAGAACTGCCTTGTAAGATATTACTTCCAGATCATGATCTAGTAAGCGCATTGGTTGATAAGGCCACAATGACAGAACATTTAGAATCTCATTATTTAGTTCCCAAATCGGTAAGGGTAGATCCAAATAATATTGATGTCAAAAACATAGAAAATAAGCTAGGCTATCCTTTTTGGATTAGAAGTACATCGGGTTCGAGCGGTTTAGGTAGTTTAAAGGTTGAGAATATAAATGCATTAAGAAACTGGATTACTATCAATCCAGACGTCACCGAATTCTTGGCAAGTGAATTTTTACCAGGTAGGAACTTGGCATGCAAATTATTGTATTTTGAAGGCAATCTCATTAGATCAGCCGTCGGAGAACGTGTTAACTATATAATGTCCAAAGTAGCGCCGTCAGGGATTACGGGAAACACTTCTTTCGGTAGATTAATTAATGATGAGAGTGTTTTTGAAGTGTCAAAAGATGCATTGGAGTTACTTATGGATAAAGTCGGGGCGAAAAAACATGGTTTTTTTACTGTCGATTTGAAAGAGGATGAAAAGGGAAAACCAAAACTAACAGAAATAAATGTTAGAATGGTTGCATTTAATTCCTGTTTTGCTGTTGGCGGAATTAATTTTCCGGAAGATATCCTTCGTTTGTTGGATGGGGATTCCACCTACGACAAGACGTTTAAGTTGTTTGAATTTGACGAAGAGCTAATATTCTTAAGAGACGTTGACTCTCTTCCTATCATAATGAAAGAAAATGAGCTTTTTTAGTTATTCTTATTGTAGACTTACCTTTCAGTAAATCTACACCTTCATTTTTAGTAAAGTCTACAGTAAGCCTTCATCCACTTCAATATTTGATAGCGATAATGCCCCGCCTACGGTCCTTCTACCGTTACATCGATGTGGTCTGCTTGGTATTTGCGAAGCGTCTCATGGGGTCACGGGATAATTCTGGGGACAAGGTAGCAAAAGATTAGTTTTGGTTTTATAAATCAAGACTATGGAACTGGAGTTATTTATTAGTTGGATTACAAAGAACTTAATTCTTGCTAAAATAACAATTGATTATCGCCCTTTTTCTTTCGTCTTAGGGTTCATCGAATCATCCCCGCAGCAACCGTCTCATTCGTCGCCTCATCCACTAGAATCAACGATCCTGTAACGCGGTTTTGATTGTACTCATCAGCGAAGATGGGTTTAGTGGAACGAATCTTGACGCGGGCGATATCATTCATTTTAATATCCTTGTCCTCTTCCAGTCTGTGGAGTGTATTGATATCCATTTTGTACTGGATCTCGGTAATCATTGCACGGGCATCAGCGGTAGTCTGCTTAAGGACATATTTCGCACGTGGACGCGGCGGTGTGGCATTGAGCCAGCAAAGCATCACGTCTAAATCTTGCTGCCCGTCTGGGCGGTTTTCACTGCGCACGAGCATATCTCCACGGCTGATGTCGATATCATCTTCTAAAGTGATAGTGACGGACATGGGTGGAAAGGCTTCGTCCAGTTCTCCAGTGAGGGTGTGAATGCCTGAAATGGTACTTTCTAATCCTGACGGCAGGGCGACCACTTTATCTCCTTTTTTGAAAATTCCTCCCGCAACGCGGCCTGCATAGCCTCTGAAATCATGGTATTCGTCGGTGTGGGGACGGATGACGGTTTGAACAGGAAAGCGGCAATCGCGCAGGTTGTAGTCTGCAGAGATGTGCACGGTTTCCAGGTTGTGAAGGAGTGTGCCCCCTTCGTACCAGGTCATGTGCTCACTGCGGGTGACTACATTGTCGCCGTGAAGGGCGGACATGGGAATGAATCGGACATCCTGAACATTGAGTTTTGCAGCGAAGTCTGTGTATTCCTTAACCACTCTATCGTAGGCTTCTTGGCTGTAATCTACTAGGTCCATCTTGTTGATACACACGAAGACGTGTGGGATTTGCAAGAGGGAAGCAATGAAGGTGTGGCGTTTGGTTTGTTCGATCACGCCTTTACGTGCATCCACGAGGATGAGTGCAAGGTTTGCGGTAGATGCACCGGTCACCATGTTTCGCGTGTATTGAACGTGACCTGGGGTATCGGCAATGATGAACTTACGCTTTGGTGTAGCGAAGTAGCGGTAGGCTACGTCGATCGTAATACCTTGTTCACGTTCGTCTTTAAGACCATCGGTAAAGAGACTTAGATCGACATGATCGAGCCCTCTTTTGGTTGATGTAGCTTCTATTTGAGCGACCTGATCCTCGAAGATGCTTTTGCTATCGTAGAGAAGTCTTCCAATAAGAGTAGATTTTCCATCATCAACACTACCGGCAGTAGTGAAGCGAAGGAGTTCCATATTTAAGTAGGAATTTGTGTCGAAGTTGTTTTCCATCTTGGTTTTAGTGCTTTGATGGTTAGAAGTATCCCTGACGCTTGCGGTCTTCCATTGCGCTTTCACTGCGCTTGTCGTCTTCACGGTTGCCACGTTCTGTTTGACGCGAAGAGGCGACTTCTTGAACGATTTTTTCTAGGGTATCTGCAGCGCTTTCCTGTCCGCCGGTGATAGTGATATCACCTAGGGTACGGAAGCGAACCATTTTCATTTGTGGCTCGTCGCCCTCACGAAGGGTGATGAATTCGCTCATGGGAAGCCAGGAACCGTGTCTCCAGATGACGTTGCGTTCTTTCGCAAAGTAGAGTTCTGGAATGGCGATGTTTTCCTGGAGGATGTATTGCCAAACG